>Ga0181580_10000375_pt1 | contig 32671 bp, 29 predicted proteins | sample 071ome_23_FD_132413 | JGI IMG/M metagenome (GOLD analysis project Ga0181580, IMG submission 132413) | Coastal salt marsh microbial communities from the Groves Creek Marsh, Skidaway Island, Georgia - 071403BT metaG (megahit assembly) | ecosystem: Environmental > Aquatic > Marine > Intertidal... | reverse complement strand
TGCTGGTCCTGCTGGTCCTGCTGGTCCTGCTGGTCCTGCTGGTCCTGCTGGTCCTGCTGATCCTGCTGATCGGGTGGGGGTTTAAGCTCCTCCAGTGCGCGCTTCACAAATTGAAGATTGTCCGCCGCCTGAGGATCCTCATCGTTCAACTCCAAAGCGTTCTCGTATTGAGAGAGCGCCTCCCGCCAGTGTTGGGTTTTTTTCTGAAAATCCTGCTCCTGCTCCCCTGCCTTGAAAAGGCTGTTTCCACGATTGTAAAAAGCCTGTTGTTGTAATTGCAGATCCTGCGCCAGGCTTGCCGCATCAAAGTATTCCTGTGCCTGGTCATAAAGTTTTGCTCGGTAAGCGGCAACGCCTGCATTGTAGGGATAACGGGCGTCTCTGGGATATTTCAGAGAAAGTGCCTGATAGGCCTCCATGGCTTTGACAAATTGCCCCGAATCCATGAGATGGCCCGCCTCTCTTTGTGAATCTGCATGAAGACGGCCCTTGGGGGTGACAAAGAGAGTCATGAAGAGAAAAGCAACTAGAAGCCTGACTGGTTTCAGCATGGTGACGTTCAATGGTTGTTGTGAAAAAAACTGCATTATGGATTGCCTTGGGTCACTGAGCTGCGAGTTTTTATGACACTTGAGGATTTCACTGCATGGGATGGCCTGGGAACACGTTGTTGATCCGATATCAAGGATTCGATGACAAGCAACAAAATCACCAGCCCAAGAGGCCATTGAAACCTCTCAATATACTGCCGGATCAGTCTGGAGGATAATTCCGACTTAGGCAAAGGTTCCAGATTGTTTCTGTAGAGGGTGGCCAGTGTATTGGCATCCCTCATCAAGATGTAAGAACCATTTCCCTCTCGAGCCATTTCTCTCAAAAGCGATTCGTTCAATCTTGATTTAACGGTGTTCCCATTTTCATCCTTCAAAAAACTTCTTTGTCCCTTTTCATCGGTGATCTGTATCAACTCACCCTCGGGTGTTCCTAAACCCAAAGTGTACACCAGGCAGCCTTTTTTTTGCGCCTGAGACGCCGCTTCAAGGGCCCCTTCCTGGTGATCTTCTCCATCAGTCATCAGGATGATCGCCTTGTAATTATCTGTCTCTTCATCAAATGCGGTCATAGCCGTCTGAATCGCGGTTACCATGGAAGTCCCTCCTTGCGGGATCAGTCCCGGATCCAATAGTTGGACGCTTTGCCGAAATGCCTGATCATCCACCGTCAGAGGACACTGGAGAAACGCACTACCCGCAAAAGCAACCAACCCCAGACGATCTTGATCAGCTAGTTCCATCAAATCCAAACAGGCCAATTTGGCTCGTTCCAGACGCGAAGGGGTCAAGTCAGATGCCATCATGCTTTTGGAGGTATCCACAGCGACGACAATGTCGAGTCCTCTTTGAGAGGTTTCCTGCCAGGAAAAACCCCACTGCGGCCTGGCGATCGCCAAAAACAAAAAGATCACTGCGCCTACCAAAAGGCATGATTTGATATGCTGTCTTTTCCATGAAACGCCCACGGTCAGTGAAGCCAACAGGCGAGACTTCACAAACATTTGGATCAACTCCTTCTTGCGCTGCCAGGCATACCACAAAAACAAACAAAGGCATGGAACGCTGATGATCATCAGCCAAAGAATGTTCACCTGTTCGAAACGAAATCCACCCTCGCTCATCATGGCAATTTCCTCCACACGGTATGCTGAAGAATGAGCTCCAGGAGCAATAAGCTTAGCGCTGGAATGAGAAACCACGCTGCAAGTTCTTCATGGCGGGTGTACTGCTTCATTTCGACCTCAGTTTTTTCCAATCGGTCAATTTCTGCGTATATTTCTTTGAAGGCTTCTGTGTTGTCTGCACGATAGTATTTGCCACCCGTCTTCTGAGCAACTTCCTTGAGAGTTTGCTCATCAATGTCCACTTTGGCCTGCACAAAGACCGTTCGACCAAAGGGATCTTTCTGAGGAAACGGCGCCATACCTTTGGTTCCCACTCCAATGGTATAGACTTTGACCTCCAGGGCATCGGCGGCTTCCGCAGCTGTCAAGGGAGGAATCTTTCCTGCATTGTTTTGCCCATCGGTCATGAGAATGATGATGCGGCTCTTGGATTCAACGCCCCGCAGGCGATTCAAGGCAGCCGTCATAGCAGAACCAATCGCGGTACCATCCTCGGCAATCCCCAAATCCAGGCGCTCCAGATTCATGCGGAAAAAATCATGATCCAAAGTCAGAGGCGACGCAATGTATGCCCTGCCCGCAAAAGCCACCAGACCCAGCCGATCATTGCTGCGCTGATCAATAAAACTCTCGAGAACACTTTTTGCGATTTGCAGACGATTGACGCGTTCACCGTCTTGCTCGAAGTCCATGGCTGCCATGCTGGTGCTCAAATCTAGAGCGATCACCATATCAATACCACTGGCTTTGACCGAAGTTTTTCCCTCACTAAAACGCGGCCGAGCCATCGCAACAATGCAGAGGACCAAGATAAGCCAACGGCACAGGGCGAGCAATGAACGCGACCTGGATGGTTTCAAGTTAGCCACTCCACGCAGCAACGTGACCGAAGAGTAAAGAAAAGCCGATTCCTTGAGTCGGTTCTTGCGCCACTTCGACAACAAGGGAATGAGGCCCAGAAGCAATAGATAGTAGGGATGTCCGAAATTGAAATTCATGGCGCATCTGATTCATTTCCTTCGGATTGATTCACGGGAATCTCCCCAAACACTCCCGGATCGGTGTCGCGAACAAATTGCAGGGCACTTTGGTGCAACCCTTGAAGTTCTTTGCCCATCATTTCTGCCTTGGCAAATTTGACCATGTCGCACTGATTGAGAAAACGGCCCAGGGTTTCCTTTTGAGCATAATCCAGCATGGTGGAGTGCTGAAGTTCAGAGAGGAATTCCTCGGTCGTGCGCTCGGGGGCCTTGAGGTCAAATTGCTCCTCGAGATACTGACGAATGGCATCTGACACGAGGGTGCAGAAAAACTTGGGGTCGTGAAGATGTTCCAGGGCAGCATCCAGCCTTTGGCGAGCTCTTTCATTGGGAGGAATGCGGGATGCCCATTCCTCTGCTGCCTGGCGCCGGGTTTGTTTTCTCATCCAATAACGCCAAGCGGCGTAACAAACCCCTAGGAAAACCAAGATCAGGGCTGCAAAAAGGATGATATCCCAGAATGAAATGATCTCAACAGGGGGCTTGATATCATGCAAGGAGGAAGGAAGAGATTCGGCCAATGGATTGCCAGCATCTGCAGGATCGGGCAGCACCAGTGCGGGAGCGTTGGTTGTCATCCTCGAGCCCTTCGTTTTTCACGATTCTCAAAAAATTTGGCAAGCTCCAGATCGTAGGGCTGGTCGGTGGTCAACTGAATGGCATCGATCCCGACGGAACGGAACAAGCGTCCCAGTTCATGCTGCGCTTTTTTCTGCTTGCTGGCGAAAGCCGCCCTTTTTCGGGGGTCTCCTGTATCCACCTCCATGACCTGCCCCGTTTCGGCATCCTTCAACACCACTCGTCCAATAGGCGGAAGGTGTAATTCGAAGCGATCCATGACCTGTACTGCGACCACGTCATGCCTTCGATGCGCCTGTCGCAAGGCAGAAATAGAGGCATATTTGAGCACATCAGAGAGCACCGCTTCCCTTAACAAGTGTGCTTCCATTTCTTTTCTTGTTGGTGCGCTTTGCCCGATAAAATCAGAAATAACCACGGCGATCGCTCGGTGCGAGGTAACACGACTGAGGAATTGCAAGGCTTCATTAATGTCGGTGCCCTGTCGGACAGGCTGGTGATAGAGAATGTCACGAATGACCCGAAGCACGTGAAACCGCCCTTTGCGGGGGGGGATATACTTTTCAACCTCGTCGGTAAAGAGAATCAACCCCACCTTGTCATTGTTTCGAATGGCGGCGAAGGCAAGAACCGATGCAATTTCAGCTGCTAATTCACGCTTGGATTGTTCGCCGGATCCGAAGAGACCGGATCCGCTGAGATCGACCACCAGCATCAAAGTCAGCTCCCGCTCTTCAACAAACTTCTTGATGAAGGGCTGATGCATTCGGGCGGTGACATTCCAGTCAATGGCCCGCACATCATCTCCGGCCTGGTATTCCCTTACCTCATCAAAATGCATGCCCTGCCCCTTGAAAACACTATGGTATTTACCAGCAGTGGATTCACTGACCAGCCGCTTGGTTCGCAGCTCAATCTGACGAATCTTCTTGAGGATTTCCTTGGGGATCATCTTCTAACGCTCGATGATTCGATCAACGCCCTTTGAAGGAGCACAAAAAATCCGCACATGACATCATGGCACCGGCAGTTCATCAAAAATGGTCTGAACGATCGATTCACTAGTGCGTTCCTCGGCCTCTGCTTCAAAGGTCACTGCCACTCGATGCCTGAGCACATCCAGCCCGATACTTTTGACATCCTGGGGCGTGACATAACCCCTGCCTCTCAAAAAGGCATATGCCTTTGCGGCTAGAGTCAGGGCGATGGTGGCACGCGGCGAAGCTCCGAGTTGAATCAACTCCTGAAGGTTCAACTGATAGGATTCCGGGTTTCGGGTGCAGCAGACGAGATCCACGATGTAGTCCTTCACCTTGTCATCCACATAGATGTCGTTGATCATTTGCCTGGCATGCATGATTTGGTCAGGTTCTACCACTGACTGGGCAAAAGAAGCCGTACCTGTGCGGGCCATCAAATCCAGGATCTGCCGCTCTTCATCTCTTGAAGGATAGTCGATCTTGCACTTGAGCATGAATCGATCGACTTGTGCCTCAGGAAGGGGATACGTGCCTTCCTGTTCCACTGGGTTTTGCGTGGCTAAAACCAGAAAAGGCTTCGGCAACGGGTAGGTTTGATCACCAATGGTTACCTGGCGCTCCTGCATGGCCTCGAGCAAGGCACTTTGGACTTTTGCAGGTGCACGATTGATTTCATCAGCAAGAACAATATTGGCAAAGACAGGTCCTTGTCGGGTGGTGAATTGGCCGGATTGCGGGTTGTATATTTGGGTTCCCACCACATCGGCCGGCAGCATATCGGGCGTAAACTGGATTCTGGAAAAACAGATATTCAAAGACTGAGCCAGGGCCTTGACCGAGGTGGTTTTGGCCAGCCCTGGCACCCCTTCGAGCAACACATGCCCATCGGCGAGAAGCCCGACAATGAGGCGCTCCACAAGGTATTTCTGTCCTATGACGACCTTGTTGATCTCCCCCATGAGGGGTTGCAGAAAGGCACTGGCTTCTTTGACTTGTTCGTTGATGGCACTAATTCCAGCATTCATATCTCTTCTTTATCCATTGGTGCTCCAAATGCTATTCCACGCAGAAGCACCTTGAAAACTTTGACGGGCGCAGTGTTCAGGGCCTTGGCTCAGGCATTTGCTCCCTGGCTTCCGCTTGCCACTGACGCAATTGTTCGATGCGCTTTTGGTCCAAGGGATGCGTCCTGAGAAACCAGGGTGTTTGAGCACCTCCTGAGGATTGGTTGTGAGCCGCAAAACGTTGCCAAAAACCGATGGCAGCTTCCGGGTCATACCCCGCACGAGCCATGAACAGGAGCCCCATATAATCGGCTTCCGACTCCTGGCCTCGACTGTGAGGCAAAACGCGCCCAAGTTGGGTCGTCATGCCATAAACCGTTGCTGCAGCAGCCTGGGTCTTGGTGTCATAACCATAGGACTCAAGTCCACTTTGAAGCACTCCTCCCCCCAGCTGGAGCATCATGGCCTCGGAGACCCTCTCAGCGCCATGCCTGGCCACCGCATGGGCCACTTCATGACCGATCACCGTGGCCAAACCGGCTTCATCTTGCGTGATGGGGAGAATGCCAGTAAACACGCCAACCTTACCACCTGGAAGACAGAAAGCGTTGGCCTCTGGGCTGTCAAAGAGGACAAATTCCCATTGGGCCTTGGGCAGCCCGCTGACTTGAGCAATCCGCTCCCCCACTTTTTTGAGCAGGGCGATTTGCTCCTTGTCCTGGCTTATGGGAACACTCGATTTCATGGTTTCAAAGGAGCTGAAGCCCAGCTGCTGCTCCTGTTGAACCGATAGCAGGATCAACTGCCTTCGCCCCGTCTCAGGAACCGTCGAACATCCCAGCAAACTTGAAAGGGTGACTAAGGCCAGATAGCGAAAAGGTGAATGAGAGAACATGTTTTGATTAAAGATTGAGCTCCATATCTCGAGTATAATGAAGAATCCTGCCACAATTCGGACACTGCACCACCTCTTTTTGGGCCTTGCAGGCAACCTGTGACTGCGTGGGCAGGGACATGTGGCAACCACCGCAGACACCCCGGTGGACACCCACAACTACTTTACCGCGCTTTTTCTTGAGGAGTCTTTCGTATCGATCCAACAGGCTACCCTCTACTTTTTCCGCCAGCTGGGATCTTTCCCCCCGCAAACCACCCATCTCGGAAAGATGCCTTGCAGCCCTGGCCTCCAGTTCGGCAACCAACTCGTCGGTTCTTTCCTTTGCTTCCTTGGCGGCCGTGTTAGCCGCATCGATGTCGCCCTGCTTGAGCTCCGCAGCCTCCATCAGCTCCAGTTCTCGGTCTTCGAGGGAGACAATCTCGGATTTGCAGGTTTCGATCTCCTTGGACAGGGCCTGGTATTCCTCATTTTTGCGGGTTTCCAGCTGCTGGGCGGCATAGCGTTCAATTTGACTTTGTTTGCTTTCCACCTCCAACTCGAGATCCTTGCGCTGGGATTCAATCTGTTGCGCCTGTTTGCGAGTCTCCTGCAAATGCTGGTTCGCTTCCTCCGATTTGGCTATCAAGGCGGATTTTTCCGGTTCTACCCGGGAAAGTTCCTCCTCCATTCGCATGATTTTCTGATCTCGATCCTGCAGGATCAACAATTGCTCAATCTCGTCCATAAATGGTCCTAAGTTTGTTGGAAACCATAGAAAAGCACTCCCCACCAAGTCAATCCGGTTGCATGTTTTGCTTATGCGGACGAACCCACCCCATGAAGATCGCGCGAACGCCATCGTGCCTGTGGCAGAGTTCGGGTTAGGTCAATCCTCTCCTTTGCTGAGACGACGCCGTTGTTGCCATTTTTCCCAATAACTCCAAGCCTTTTTGACGGAACCAGGGATCATTTCAACAGCCGCATCACGAGCCGTCATGGTCAGGCCCGACCAGTCAATGGGCTTCGAATCATGACCACAATGAGGGCAGATCATTGAAGACCCTTCGTCACTTGGCCCGCAAAGATCGCAATGCAGGCTATTGCAGCGCTCGCATTCGTAAAGTGCCCGCTGCTGATGATGAATCAAACAACTGTAGCTGCCATCCTTCAAAGGCACACTTTCGAGAGACCTCTCAGCTTTCTGCGCGGATGAAGGCTCCGGTGCCATCACTTGAACGGCAAGCAAGCCCAAATTCAGTGTTTGACCTATCATGAGCTGTGCCTGTTCGACCGGCATACCATCCAGGTAGATTCCCTTGGAAGAGCCTGAATCTTGGACTGAAGCCCTGCCATGAGAATCGATCCGGATGATACAGTGATGCGAGCCTACCTCGAGATCGTCGATGACGACCGTGTTGTCTTTGGCACTTCCCAAGTAGTGCGTCCCTGGACCAAGTGGCACCCGATGGTGTTGATCATCCCAGGTCTTGAAACCAAGTTGTAGGACTTCCATGTCCCCCAATGCTACCAAGAGACGTTGTTTTGAACCATGAAAATGATTGAGAAGGGCTTTGGATCCAGTTAGTAGTAAAAAGTGTTTCAATACCTTTCATACAGCTTGATCGGAATGATCAGTGGCATCACGGGCGGGCTCCTGGGTGTCGGCGGGGGCATCATTATCGTACCCGCACTGACCTACTTCATGGGCGTCCCCATCAAAACAGCCATCGGTACGTCTCTGGCCATTATCGTCCCGACCGCCATCATGGGATCTGCCAAGCACTTCCACCAAGGTAACATTGACTGGAAGATTGTAGGTGCCATAGTTCCCTTAGCTATTGCGGGGAGTTTTCTGGGAGCCTGGATGACCCAAGTCATCAAACCCATACATCTTCAAAGGGGTTTTGCCATTCTGATGGTTTATATGGGTTTTCGACTCTTTTTCAAAACATCGTCGTGAAGCGCTGGGAACGCATGCCACATCTTACCATCAACACTGTCAGTTCATTCCCCGTCATTCCGTTGTCATTCCAAACCACATGAAAGTTTCTAGCATTATTCTCACTTTACTCACCAGCGTTCTCTGGACAGGCCTTCAAGAGAGATCGCAAGCAGCAGCTCTGCCAACCAGTGCCGAACTGCTTCCCGAGAACACCTGGGCCTTCATCTCCATTCCACACACCGAGCATGCGAAGGAACAACTCTCAAAGGGCATGTTGCAGCTTTGGATGGCTCCCCCCATGCAGCCTTTCAGAGAGCACGTGGAGACACAAATCAACGAACGATTCCTCACTCCTCTCATGAAAGAGACAGGGATTGATTTGGCACAGTGGAACCTTCTCGCCAAGGGGCAGACAACTCTCGCCCTGATCCCTGGCAAAGACCCACTTCAAATCAAACCGCTGCTCCTGATCGACAGTGGCGGTGAAGTAGGTCCAATGAACGAGCTGACCGAAAAGTTGACTTCCGTATTAACTGAAAAGGGGCAGCCCTTTACCCGCGAGAGGATCGAAGGATTCAGCATGATTCACATTCCACTGCCTTTGGAGGAGACCCTCCTGGATATATCGAATGAAGAGGGTGCCCAAGGGCTTTGTGTGGCTCAAGCTCAGAGCACACTCCTGGTCACTACCTCACGTGTTTCTTTGCAGCAAATCATGCGTCGAGCTGGCGGACAATCCGCGGGAAAAACCCTTTCTGAAAACCCTCGTTTTCAGGTGATGGAAAAAGATCACTTTCAAGGAAGCTTGATTCATGGCTGGGTACAGTTTCCCCCTATACTGCAGGCGATTAAGAAGGAGGTAGCCCGAAACTTTCCTCCGCCAGACACATCCAACAACCCCTTGGCCGCATTGATTCCCACACCGCAAGCCATTCTTGAATCACTCCATCTGGAGGCCCTGGAGGGCTTTGGCTTTGCCATATCCGCCAATGACGATGCACAGCTCTTTGACCTTGTGATCCAATCTCCGGAATCGACCCGAAATCGGGGGTTGTTGGGATTGATACAGATCGAGGCATCCGATGCCACTCCCCCTGCTTTTGTCACCGAAGAAGTCGCAAGCTTTCAGCGCATTCGCATCGATGGCAAAAAATTGTGGTTGAGCCTGGAGGGCCTTGTGGCGGACATTTCCCCCCAAATGGCAGAAGTTGTCAAAATGTCCATGTCCTTCCTGGGAAAGGACCGGGATCCAGCCTTCGACTTCAGAAAGAGCTTCATCGACCATCTTGGAGACGACTTCATCGTCTTACAATGGCCTCCGAAATCCATTGAGATGCAAGACCTAGTCTCCCCTCCTCAGCTGTTCCTCATTGGGAGCTCTCATCCTGAAATATTATCCAATGCATTCATTGCGGCCAGTGGACTTCTCCCCACCCAGGAAGGTGCTTTTCGAGAACGAGCTTTTCTTGGAAGAACCATCTACTCCATTACGGTGCCTGTTTCGTCGCAAGACGATGAAAACCTTGCACCCATGGGGCTTCATTTCGCTCCGGCAGGAAGGCATGTAGCGATTTCAACCCACGTTGAGGTTTTGGAAGATTATCTTCGGGGCGAAGCATCCGGGGAAGCAGCATTGAGTAAAAACGTTGCCTTCGACAGGGCACTGAAGACCCTGGGCAATGCCAATAGCGGATATCTCCATTATCAAAATCCGATCGCATCAACACGACTTTTCTACGAACAAGCCCGCAAGGATCCTCAAAAGTTGTTGAGCCAATGGATTGACAAGACCGCATCTGGGGCATTCTCAGACACGTTTCTTGAGGTCTTTGACTTTAAAAAACTCCCACCCTTTGAAGTCGTCGAATCCTATCTGTCTTTTACGCTGACAGGAAATATCTCTGACGAGAAAGCACTCAAGTTACGTAGCGTTGCGCCCAATCCCCCCGGGCTGAAATAGCCCATCGAATAAGGCACCTTCATCGTTGCATGCTGAAGAAAGTGGAAATCAAGATTTTTGGTGCACTGATTTGTAGCCTCAGCACTTGATTTAGGATTGATGATTTCCCGGATGCGTGGAATATTTTTCCACCATCAAACCAATTAATTATGAATAGAATCAACCAAGTCATTGCCCAAGCCTTTTTGGGCGCGGCCCTTTTGGCCCAGACATGTTTCCATACGACAAGCCTTGCACAGGAAGGCAAGGTCAATCGCCTCACCAAAAGTGAGCGTCAAGATGGATGGAAACTCCTTTTCAATGGAAAAAATCTGAACCGATGGCGTAACTACAAAAAGGAAGCTATGGGGGATGGATGGGTGATCAAGGACGATTGTATCGTATGGGCATCCAAGGGAGCTGGAGACATCATCACCAAGAAGCAGTATGACAGTTTTGAATTGGTGCTGGAGTACAAGATTTCGAAGGGAGGCAACAGTGGCCTGATGTATCATGTCCTTGAAACAGAAAATGCCCCCTGGCAAACAGGCCCAGAAATTCAAATACAAGACAATGTTGATGGGCATGATCCTCAGAAAGCTGGTTGGCTTTATCAGCTATATCCTGCCAGCACCGATGCGACCAAACCCGCCGGAGAATGGAATCAATTGAGAGTTTTAATCACTCCGGAACGTTGCGAACAATACATGAATGGCGTCAAATATTGCGAATACGTCAAGGGCAGTGATGACTGGAACCAACGGGTTGAAAAGAGCAAATTCAAGGCTTTCAAGGATTTCGGAAAACCCACGAAAGGTCACATTTGTCTGCAAGACCATGGCAATGAAGTCGCCTTCCGAAATATCAAAATTCGCGAAGTCAAGTAATCGCAAAACAACTCTCTATCACAGTGCAGGGCGGTCTAATCAGTTAGGCCGCCCTGTGCTTTTTCTGGACCCAGGATTTCCACCTTGTGAAGCACCAAACCTGCGTCCTTGAACAAATTCAGCGCATAGACATGATCGACTTCCAACCCGTGGGCATCCCCCAAGACTGAGAGCCGCTTGGATTGAAAAGCATCCACTGGAATATCCATCATGTGAAGTCGACCTGGCTCTCCCAGTTCCTGTTCAAGAACATCTAGTTCGTATTTTCCTTCAAATGGCTTGTGTAGCTGCTGCCCGGCAAATCCAAATCGAATGGGATACGCACGTTGAAAGCTGAAAAGAAAACGAAGCCTGGAGCCTGGAAGAAGAACCACCGGATTAGGACCACTCCTGGAGACCGAAAAAGCCGTGGCATAGAGAAGAACCCGTCTATCATCTGAAATGCGCCACGGTAAAGCCTGTGCACGGACCGAAGGCATGTGGTTGGAGGGCTCTGGCTTCATAACACCCAGAACAACTGGGGGGAGAACTTGTTTTAAGGCCGTCATCCATGTTCCCCATTGGGCTTGAGTCTTCCTGCGCGCTGTTCGGCCCTTGGGTGTGCTGGATCCAAACACCATGAACGTCTCATTCACCTCGAGACTGTAAGGAGGGAGGGTCGAAGCGGGCCACTGATTGGACCAATGCCCAAGCAAAATATCAGGAGCCTCAAGCTGATCACAACTCCATGAGTGGACTGGCTTGGGCTGAGGTTGACTTTGCAGGGATCGATCAAGCTCGGGAGTGATTTGGATCATATGTCCTGCCTTCACCAGGACATCCATCCCATCCATCGTGCGTCGCACCCTTGCCTCACCTTGATTGACACGCAATCGCGTAAAACCATTTTTGGCATGGAGATCAAACTGACAGTCCTCACTGAGATCCACATGTGCCGTCGGAGTCTTGAAGATCAAAGGCCTGGCCTTTGTCTTATCGGCAGGTTCAGACCACACACTGCCCGTAAGGAGATAAAAGCAGTTGGCGCTTCCGGATGGAAGGCGCCTCAATTCAGCATAACCGGCCATGGTAAACTGCACACCGCTTGGGAGTTCGAATTGAAGAATGCTATCCCCACCTTGAGAGGAAAGGGTTTCCCCTACCTCGAAGAAGGTGGGCTCAGCGTCTTCATGGAGCACCTCAAGCCGAATACTTCCGTCATCCCCCAGCAAACTAAACGCACCCTCAGCAGAAGTAATTCTAGCAGGGGATAAACGGACTGGAGCTTCTCGCTTACCCATTGAAGTGAAAATCAACGTTGCCATCCAAATAGCAGCCGCCGAAGCGATGGCCGCAAGGTAAAAGCGGCTATTGGGCCGCACGACCGTGGATTCTTGATTGGAAAAATCGACTTGCTCGACGGCGGCACATCGATGGGCATCGACAACCGCAACAGCGTGTTCAGCTGCCTCACGCAACCACGCGCGTGCTTCCGGGCAATCCATCATCATTTGATGAAAACTTGCCGTCTCATCATTTCCCAGACGACCATCCAGGTATTTCATCAACATCTCCTCTTGAGATGGGGTCAGGTTTTCTTCATTTGGAAACGTGTTCATCAGTCGGCACTGTTGAGTTGAAGGCGTCTTGAAACACAATCGCGCAAGGCATGATGCAAGCGAGACAATCTTTTGTAGATGGCGTTCAGTTCTAATTTCAGACGATCGGCCACTTCCTGGCAACTGAGCCCGTCATGATAACGCCACTTGAGTAATTGACGCGATTTCTCAGGAAGTTTACCCAAGCAATGCGATAGCGCATCCAGACGATGATCCACGGAGGTAGCTTGTGTCTGCATCCATTCCATTTCCATGATGTCCATGAGTTGATCTTCCATCACGTTCATGGTTCGGCGATTTCTGCGCAGCCAGTCGATCCCTTCCCGTCGAGTAGCCACGTATGCCCATGAAACCAAGGCCGCTTCTGCTCGAAAAACCACCCTCCGCGTGATGGATTTGAGGGCCACATTCTGAAAAATATCTTCCGCGGCAAATCCGTCGCGGGTCACACTCCAAGCGGCTGCCAACAGTCGTGGACGCCAATCCATGAGGCATTTCATGATTTGGTACTCATCCAGGCGATGATCCTTGTCGTCCAAGGATGTTTCTGGCTTTGACTGGAAATCCATTCCGCTCGATCAAACGATTCTCCTTGCGGTTTACTGACGAAGAAATAATGCCATCCAAAAAGGAGATCATCAACTGTCGGCTGAATTTACCCTTGCATCCCCGCTTCCAATATCGACAACCTAGGAAATGGCTTTCTTGATTCAAATTCTATGTCTTTGTCTCTCTTTGGTTTTCCAAATTCAAGCACGTGAGGCCAAAGAATATGATAAGGACGTCCAATACGACGAATCCAAGTTACCTCCCTACGACTTACCCCCTTTGTTGACCACTTCCAGTGGACAGTCGGTTGAAACACCAGAGGCTTGGATGGAGCAACGCCGACCTGAGATTCTTTCCCTCTTTGCCAACCTCATCTACGGCAGAGTTCCAGCCCCAGCCAAACCTATTGAGGTCAGCTATGAAGTCGTTCTGGAGGACAAGGGATTCATGGATGGAATGGCAACCCGAAAAGATGTCAAAATCCACCTTGAAAATACCAAAGGCCGCATGAGCATGCATTTTTTGGTCTTTGTCCCAAACAATGCGCAGAAGCCGGTTCCGGCTTTCTTCAAACATAGTTTCAACAACACCCAGTCGGACGACTTTGATGCCTCCAGTTCTCGCCCAGGTTTTCTCAAAAATGGGTGGCCTCTCGGTGAGCTCTTCGAGCGTGGATATGGCTTTTGTGCGGTGTACCAGCAGGATCTTGTCAGACACAATGAAGTGGAGTTTCTCCATTCCATTCACAAGCTTTTTTATCCGGAGGGCCAGAGCTTTCCAAAATCCCACGAATGGGGCGTCCTTTCGGCATGCGCATGGGGAGCGAGCCGTGCGATGGATTACCTTGAAACCGACCCTGCGATCGATCACTCGCGCATTGCGATCATGGGGCACTCGAAAATGGGCAAAGCAACTCTATGGACTGCGGCTCAGGACGAGCGCTTTGCGCTTGCCATTTCGGCTCAATCCGGCTGCGCTGGAGCCGCTTTGTGGCGACGCAAGTCAGGAGAGACCCTCAAAAAAATGGTCACCCGATTTCCCTATTGGCTATGCCGAAATGCCTGGAAGTTTGTCGAGCAGGAAGATGATCTCCCCGTCGATCAACACATGCTGCTTGCGTGCATCGCCCCAAGGCCGGTTTATGTGCACAGTTCCACCGACGATACCTGGGCAGATTCACGAGGTGAATATCTCTCAGCCTATCATGCCAGCGAGGTCTACCAGCTGCTCGGCAAAAAGGCATTGGAATCCTCCATGCTCCCTGAAGTAGGCAAGCCCATTATCGAATCGCATGTAGGCTACCATATCAGGGAGGGAGGTCATTCAATCGAGATGTATGACTGGCATAGGTTTATGGATTTTGCAGACTATCATTTACGGTCCAAATAGGAGCTAACCAAGGAAGCCCAAAAGAGCCCATTGACCCAGCTCCCCATTGTGGCAAATTAGCCGGCATGAGCGCTTTCCAGCCCAAAAAACGGGCCTCTTACTTCTATATTTTAATTCTTTATTGGATCGGTGGCTCCGTCAGTGATATCGAAGCGCGTAGCTCCTACGTCAATCGGATACCCAACGGCTCCAAAAACCGATGTGCCAATTGCCACATCCGATCTTCCGGTGGAGGGCCCCGAAACGCCTTCGGACTTGATGTCGCCACAGCTCTTCGGCAAGGCCCCAATTTCTGGTCCAGTATTCTGGCATCATTGGATTCAGATGGTGATGGCTTCACCAACGGTGAGGAGCTGGGCGATGCGGATGGGGATGGCGCCCCTGAGGCGGGAGCCTCAGTGACTTTACCGGGTGACTCAACAGATTTCCCGGAAATCGTTCAGCCGCCAGTCGACAACGAAGCGCCTACCATTGTCCTAGTGGGCGAAGAGGTCATCCATCTCACTCAGGGCAGCGTTTTCGTAGATCCTGGTGCGCTTGTCAGTGACAACGTGGACACAGCACTCGTCGCATCGGTGAGTGGAACCGTCCAAACCGATACAGTGGGCACGTACACTTTGACCTACACTGCAACCGACGAGGCAGGTAATCAGTCGCTTGTGATGACTCGACTGATCCATGTGACTCCATCTTCAACCACCCTACACCTTCGCCGAGAAGGTACAGGCCTGGTTCTTGAATGGGAACATGGTGGTCATCTTCAGTGGGCACCCACTCCCGCTGGACCGTGGACACTCATGGAAGGCGCCGCAAGCCCCCACTCCATTGCCATCGACCTCAAACCGAAATTTTTTCGTATTCGATAAGCGGACACGGAGACCGAAAAACGGCGGACTTTGGCCATTCAATGGGCTACCGGCCTTGAAGCCTGTTCTTTGCTTGTGCACTTGCAGTGAATCCAAACTTGTAATCTAGCTCGGTTTTACCTCAAATGATCGATCATTCCTTTAAGCATATGAAATCGAATTGGATGCACTATTTACTGTTGGGAGTTGTGAGTATGACAGCTCAAGCTGCAGACGGCCCTGTCGGCTACACCGATACACCCATGATTCCCGGGCAGAAATGGCGGGTTCATGACAAAAACCGCCCCATTCCCAATATAGTCACCCCCGGAACCACCTTCAGTCATTCGGCCCCTGCCCCTTCCGACGCCATTATTTTGTTCGATGGCAAAGACCTTTCGAAGTGGCGCAACGGAAACAAGCCTGCTACATGGAAGGTGGAAAATGGCTACATGGAGGTGACCCCGGGATCCGGGTCCATCCAGACCAAGGATGATTTTGGAGATTTTCAGCTTCATCTGGAATTTGCCACCCCTCATCAGGTGGAAGGGGATAGCCAGGGCCGCGGCAATAGCGGAGTGATCATCTACGGAAAATATGAAGTGCAGGTCCTTGACTCCTTCAATAACCGCACTTACGCCGATGGGCAAGCGGGTGCCATGTATGGTCATCTGCCACCGTTGGCCAACGCCAGCAAGGTCCCCGGGGCGTGGCAGTCCTATGACATTATTTTTGAGGCGCCTCGCTGGGAGGGCGGAAAGATAGCCAAGAAGGCCTGTGTCACCGTTATTCATAACGGTGTACTCCTGCACCACAAACAGGAATATCCAGGCCCTACTCGGCACCGAGGTGTTGGCAACTACGAGCAGCCTCACGCACCCAAAGGGCCCATCCAGCTGCAAGACCACAGCAACCCGATGCGATTCCGGAACATATGGATTCGCCACTTGGGTCAATACGATCAGAAATAGTTTCAACTCCTTTCACTAGAGATGCCAACAGGCCGGCACTTGCCGGCCTGTTGTTGTTTGGAGATTGATGACTTTCCCTTTAGAGGGAATTTTTGGTAACAATGCTGCTGCTAATGAGAAAAAGACAACAGGCCGGCTTGGCTTGAAGTTTTTGATTGGATTCTGAGCTGGAGAAAAAAACCTTCAAGAGGCATGGGATTCCGTCAAGAAATGTTGGAAAAATCAGCCTGGGATGCCTGAAAGTTCGCTTTGGCATATGAAAGAACGATTTGCTGAAAGTTGATGGAACGATCACTGCGATTTCTCATGCTCAACTGGAGAGACCCTGAAAACCCGGCATCGGGAGGAGCAGAGAGGGTTTCCCTAGCCTACCTTGCCGCTTTGGCGGACCGAGGGCATCAAGTTTGGTGGCATGCCCATGCCTTCAAAAATGCGCCTGAAGAGGCTCTGCTCGAAGGGGTGCATATTCGACGAGCTGGGAACATGATCTCTTCCATTCTGAAAGTGCGTCAATGGTTGCACCGCCAGCCTGCTTTTGATCTGGTCATCGATCAGCATCACGGCATCCCATGGTTTGCCCCTTGGTGGTGCAAGACCCGGTGTGTTGCCTACATCCACGAAGTTTTAGGGCCCATCTGGTCCTCTTTTTATCCTGCCCCACTGGCTCTTCTCGGACAATTTCAGGAAAACCTGACTCATCGCCTTTATCGCAACATTCCCTTTTGGACGGCCTGCTCAGAAACGGCTTCCATGCTTCATGAGCGGGGTGTGGTGCAGATCAAGCAGATACCCTACGGAGTTCACACTGAAGTTCTATCTAGCCTCCCAGAAAAAACCATCCAGGAGCCTGTGCGCTTGGTCACTGTTTCTCGTCTAGCTCCCAACAAACGGGTTGAAGATGCAATCGATACCGTCGCCTGCTTGAAAGAACTCGGTTTGCAGGCTTCACTGACCATCATTGGTAGTGGCGGTGAAGCTTCGAAACTGAAGTCGCGCATCAGGCAGTCACCTTGTGCATCTGATATCCGGCTGGCGGGTGCCCTCAGCGAGTCAGAGAAGGATAGGGCGCTCACTCAGGCCCACTGTCTCCTGCATACCTCCGTAAGGGAAGGTTGGGGGCTGAATGTCATCGAAGCCAATGCCATGGGAACGCCTGCGGTCGTGTATCCCGTCCCAGGGTTGACCGAATCCACACTCCATGGCGCAACGGGTCGAGTCAGCAAGGAGGAAACCCCGAGGGCACTAGCAGAGGAGATTCTTCATTTTGCCCAACATCCGGAGGATTACCAACGATGCAGAGTGTTGGCGTGGAAACGGGCCAGGGAATTTCATTGGAACCGCATCTTGCCCAAGGCATGCGATTGGTTGGAGTCGATGGCACTCGGGGATGGCGATAGGTCATGAAGCGCTCTCTGATCATCTTCGGGTTTCTCCTCTCACTGATCTCAGCATCCTATCTGATAAGTGAAATTGACTGGCGACAGGTCGGCAGAGCGCTCCGTGAAGTCCAAATCGGCTGGCTGGGGGTGACGTTTGTTGTTTACTATTCAGGAGTTGTCATACGGGCAATCCGATGGAAGGGGCTTTTTCCCAGCCACCATGCGCCTCCTGTGATCCGATTGTTTCGCTCCATCCTTGTGGGTCAGGCTTTCAACAACATTTTACCTTCCGGGAGAGTGGGAGAGTGGCTACGAGCAGCTCATGTGAGCCAATCCAAAGAAGTCTCCTTTGCTGTCGCATTTGGAACGATCCTCGCAGAGCGATTGCTTGATGGCATCACTTTGTTGGGTTTCTTCTTTCTCTCCATGCAGTGGCTTCCTCCGATCAGCGAGTCGTATCAAATCAGCTTCAGTGGATTTGACGTGAACGCAAGGCTGCTCTTTGGATTCATTGATAAACTTGCCATTCTTTCCGGGTGCTTGATCGTGGGGATTCTTTTACTGGTCCAACCCCATTTCAGGAATGGAATCATGAAATCATGGGGCATGCTTCCCCTACCCTCAGCCTGGATTCCGATGGCACGGCGCTTGATGGAAGGGTTCATTGAAGGGCTTTCCTCCATCGTTCAACCTCAGCGATTTTGGCGCTTGATGACTTTTTCATTGCTCATGTGGATGTTGAATGTCCTGGCAGCCATGACCCTGAGTCGGGGATTTTCTGGAATTGAAATGGGCCTGATCCAAGCCATTGCCCTGGTGGTGTTCCAGAGCCTTGCCACCATGATCCCTGCAGCTCCGGGCTATTGGGGAGTGTACGAGGCTGGCATGATCTTGGGTTTTGGATTACTGCAACTCCATGATGATCAGGAAATCGCTTTGGCCTATGGCCTGGTCATGCACTTGATCTTCTTTGCACCCACGACCCTCGTTGGGCTCTGGGTGGCGGCCAAAGACAGTCTTTCCCCAAAATCCGCAAACAAGGCGCTTAACAGCGAATCGACAAGGTGACCAACGCCTCACTGGCTCGTGGATCAGTCATCCTGACCAAGCAAGCAAAGAATTAACGACTGAAATTCAACCCCTTGAATGTAGCGCAACGTGTCAATGGACCAGGCACCTGGCCGGCCGGCCAGGGAGGCTTCCACAAGATCGACAAAGGTGTGAGGGTCCCATAGGCCTCCGGGCATCAGACGCTCCATCTCATGTGCATCCAGCCTGCCCTCCTCTTTCAAGCGCTGCGACAAGACATCTTCAATGGCGTGATGGCCAGCCCGACTGAACCAGTATTTGGCATTGGGGTAGTCCGGTTCACGCCGATGCATCATTCCATGCAGGAGACTTCCCTCAGGTGTGTGAATGGATTGAGAAATCGTATGAGAAGCATCAAGGTGATCGTGCCAGAAAAGGGCGGCAGACCGGAACAGAGGGTCGAGCTTTTTACTCAGGACAAACTCCTGCAGCCAATCATCTAACGCTTGATCGAGCTGTTCGGTGCTCAGGAGACCCCTCCCCCTCTCTGGCCCCAGTGAAGGTAGCTCAGAACGTTGGATCCAATCAAAAAAAGCCTGGCCTGCAGCATCCACTAAATGGGAATCTTTCATGAATTCACTTTCAAGAGGCTGTTTCGTCCGATTGGATCCGACATTCACGAAGCATCTGCTTGGCTTTTCGGGTCCATTCCACATCGCGGTTTTTAGCAAAACTTGGGGCATGCTTGTCATCATCCATGACCTCTTGAAGGTGTTGAGCTGCTTCGCGCGCACGTCCTGATTTCATGTAAATCTCCGCTAGCTGGACCTTGGCTTGAGCATAGCTGTGTTTTTGAAGCACCTTTTCCAAAACCCTTTGTGCCTCCGGCATCCGATCGAGGCTCAAATACGCATGGCCCAGCGCCATGGTTGTTGTTCCATAATCGTGGTCTGGGTCCTGAAGATGGACCCGCTCAAGCATTTCCACTGCTTTGGCAGATTGCTTGTAAGCCATGAGGGCACGGCCGTATCCAGCAAGGATATCAAGATCCTCCGGATCTCGTTGAAAAGCGTTTTCATAGCACGCCATGGCTTTGTCGACTTTTTCTTGCTTCAGGTATATCTCTCCGAGAGCCGCGTGATGGTGTGCCTTGTCCAGGTGGTGAATCTGCTCCTCAAGCTCCCGAATACGTTCCCGATCGGCAGCACCAGGCCACTCGAAGCCTGTGCCACCTTGTTCCATCACTCTGGCAGGTCGGTATACCATGAAAAAGTAGAGAATGGCGGAGAGACCGAAGAGAAAATTGAACACCATCCAGAGCCATTCCTGTCGCCTGGCGGCATCGATGGTCATCCACAATTGGAAGATGAAGATGATCAGTACAAAGGGATTGGCAATAAGGTCCCTGATATCCGGTAACATGGCTGCAACTGTCATCCTCTTTATTTATTCACGCGAAGCTGGGTGAATGCAAGCCATCGAAGAGTTCATATGAGATGAAAAAAGCCAAAGATTGGCCATCATAGGGGCGATGGCATGTTACGGGGCGGCTCCAAGCAGCCAGTGCGGGAGAAAGGTCGTCAGAAAAGGTAGATAGGTAATCAAAAGAACACTGATGAACAAAACCAACAATACCGGGAGGGAAGCGCGAGCTACCTCCATGACAGGTTTTTCAAAACGGTAGGCAGCAAGAAACAAGTTCAGGCCGACCGGTGGAGTGAGATAACCCAATTCCAAATTCGCCAGGAAAATGATACCCAGATGGATGGGGTCAATGCCAAATTGAAGCCCCAGAGGTAGCACTAAGGGCACCAGAACCACAATGGCCGAGTAAATGTCCATCAAACATCCGGCAAGGAGCAAAAACACATTGAGGGCTAAAAGGAAAACATATTTGGATTCCACATGGGTGGATGCCCACTCAATGGCCATGTCTGGAATCATGGCAAATACCAAAAAGTCCTTGGTAAAACTCATGGCAACTCCCAGGATCAAAAGGACCCCCCCGACCAGAAGCCCACATTCGGTCATGACCCGAGGCACATCCCGTATGGGATGCAGTTCCCGATGGACCACCACTTCAACCATCAAGGCATAGAATGCCGTCAACGCTGCGGCTGCGACCGGAGTACTGAACCATCCGCTGAACAGAGCCCCCAACGCAACAACCGGTATGCCTAGCTCCCACTTAGCTTCCCATAAAGATTGCCGTAGTTCCCTGAAATCAAACTGACGGCCGACAAAGTGGTTTTTGGGAATCAATCGATGACTGTAAAATGCCAGCACAACCAGCATCAATAGACCGGGGATCAAACCTCCAAGAAACATGTGTTCCAAGCGGAGCCCGGTTGGAACGTTGGCATTGGCCACAATGAAGTAGAGGATGATGGGAAGGGATGGGGGAAAAAGAATCCCCAAGGCCCCTGCTCCGGTGACCAAACCAAGCGAAGGCTTTTCTCCGTATTGAGCCGCCAACAGGACTGGAAGCAGGAGTGGCCCCAGAGCAAGGATGGTGACTCCTGAGCCTCCGGTGAAGGCGGTAAAAAAGGCGCAGACCAATAAAGTCACCATGGCCGGGCCCGCTCGGTATTGACCCACCATGGCCTGGAAAACTCGCACCAAGCGCTTGGAAGCCTGACTTTCGGCCATGAAGTAACCTGCCAGTGTGAAGAGTGGGATCGTAGGAATCAGGGCTTCAGTCGAAAGGGAATATTGACTGGTCGCCATGCCACTCAGGGGGAAGTCTTCCCGCCAGAGATACAAAAGTGTGGCTCCTCCTAGAGCCGTGTAAAGCGGTGCTCCCAAAAGTGTTGCACCCAGAAGAAGAACGATTCCAGGGATCATCCACTGTTCGGGATCGAGACCTTGTCCGGACACCAACATCCCCATTAAAAGGATCCCTGCAGCGCTCAAAATCCTATATTTCCAATGAGGACCGGCATGCCATACAAGACGAAGGGCAATGGATGCAAAACCCAAAGGAAGCACCATTTGAATCCACCACCGAGCCACTCCGTAGGCAATCTCGTTGCCAGCGCCTTTTTCATCCTGAACAAACTGCCACGCTGCCATGGCCATTAGAAACGTCACGCCTCCCCCCCAGGTATGACTTGAGAAGTGGGCCCAGGATTTCCATCGGCCTTTGAGAAATTGTGAAAAAGTAGAAATTCCAAGGAGGCGCTGTTCCCTGGCAGCGACACTGCCGCCCACCATGGAAATAATCAGGGTAAAATGCAGAACAAAGTCTGCTTCACCTTGAATACCGGAATCGAAGAACGCCCTGAGAATGCGTTCGGACAGTGGGAGCAAAATAAGCAGCAGTAGAGAAGCGATGAGCAGGGCATTCTCAAAACAATGCCACCAGCGAAGTGGTGCGCGTGTCTCACTGACGGCGGGTTGCTTCTCAACTGGAGCGCTCGAGCCCATGAAAATCTTTATCGAGGATCCATGGTGACACGGATCCATTACTTGGGTTTGTTATTTTCGATAGGCCTTGAGGATGGCATCAACACGGTCAAAGACACTGGGATCAACCATTTCCCTGATTTCAGGATAGGCTTTTGCGGTCTCAAGATGCCACTCATCCAACTGTGATGGAGAAGGCTCGATGACTTTCAAGCCACGCTTTTGCATGGCTTGAATCGATTCCTCTGCCTCTCGAAGACCATCTTTTTGAATGGCCATGGCGGCCTCTTTGGCAGCGAGCAATATCGGCTGTTGCTGATCCTTACTGAGACCGTTCCATGCCTCCATGGTCATCACCAATCCACCGGTGAGTGCCCCCCAATTGACTTTGAGCATGTAAGGTGCCCGCGTGTCTACTTGACTGAAATTGGCTGCCATAGGAGGCATGGGCACACAGTTGATCATGCCGGTTTGAAGGCCAGGCACAATGTCCTTGGTTTCCAAAGGAACTGGCTTGAAGCCATTGTTTTGATAAATCTTGACCACCTCGGGGCTGCCGGCCCAACAAAACAGTTTGCGGGCTCGCACTTCATCAATGGTTTGAATGGGATCGGTAGCGAAAAAGTGAACCCAGCCGGCATGTGTCCAGCCTAGAACTTTGAAGCCTTTTTTCTCCAGCATACCCTCAAGGTCCTTGCCCAGCTCCTGCATAACATGTTCTACCTCATCGATAGACCGAAAGATCATCGGTGCCTGCTGCAACCCCGTCACTCGAGGTTCAATCTCAGCCAAGCCAGCTACAGTCAACAGCCCCACCTGGAGCTGGCGGCCCCGCATACGACGGACCATTTCTGCCTCACCACCCAAGCGCCCATCAGGATAAATACTGATGGAAACGCCACCACCAGGAGACCGTTTCCAGGCGCTTTCCATGGTCTTGAGATGGTTGTAATAGGACGAACCTTTGGGAACTAGGGTGCCCAGCCTCATGCGCTGTGCACCCAGCGCCTCCTCAGAAATCAGGCAGCCCAAGATGACAGGGACCAGGCAGTCCATCCAACGGCGATAGAACCGCCGCGGTGCTTCAGGGGTGATTAGGCTCATGACATTCATTCCTCATAGGATGCCTACTCAGGCAACATTATTCAATAACAGGCAGATCCTCCAAGTCTGGCAAGATCAAGTCATCCTCGTGGTCCAGAAGCCATTGTGCGCGCCTCTGCATGAGTAAATTGACCAATCGTGTCTCGGGATATGCATCCACATCAAAAGCGAGAGCCTTGCCCAGAAGCTCCCGGAAAAGTGGGCTATCCTGTGTTTGGATAGCAACCGATTCAGCCATGGCCACATGAGGTCCCAGCTGTCGCCCCTGAGCATATTCCATGGCCATTCGGTAGTGGTGGGTGGCTGCCTCAACCGGTTCTTGATCCACTCCCTGCCTCACGAAAGCGTAAGTAATCATGAAGTTATGGATGGCCCCATCATTCCAGGCGTCATCCAAAGCAAGGGCCCGATCCATCAAAGCCTCCATCATGGGAATTTCTGCGATGCGATCGGGATGCTCTTTGGACAAATTGATCCAGCCAGCCCACGCAGCCGAAGTCCAATAAAGAATGGGAACATCCTCAACCTGCAATCTCTCAATCGCTTCCTCAGGGAGGGATTGCAATTGATGGTAAAAACCCGGGAGGCGGATCTCGAGCCCTCTCAAACCATAGTCCCTGGCTCGCTTGAACAAATTGACAGCTCGCTTCCTGAGCGCCTGAGCTGCCTCAAAATCCGCATCGTCCAATATATCTGCATCCAGCTGAAGAAATGCATAGGCGTATTGGACGTAAGCGCTTGTTGTCGCCAACCTCAACCCCTGGTGATCGGGAATTTCCGAAAGAAGCCCCTCCATCAGCTTGAGCGAAAAAGGAAGGGCTTCCCGCACCAGTTCTGGATCATTTTCAGATGAAAAAGTGCTACCTGTCCCAGCCAGCGCATCCCCGACCTGGCGCATGGCCATTTTTTTGACCGAACACCCCATGAGAAAGAAGATCATCGCCACCAGGATCCCCATCAAACAGGTGAGACGCCTTGCCGACGATTTTTCACACGGCCTGCAAGCATCGCCATGGTGAGGTCCAGCCGAAATGCCCTCTGCAACCGTCACCCTGACGCGTGAGGCATAATGGAGACCGCCATCAACGGATGCGAGCGATACCACTGAATCTCTGATTTTCAGCATTTCATTGAATCAGGCATCGGTCACTGCCCCCAAATGGGCTGAGGTGACCAGCTTGGCATACTTGGCCAAGACTCCTTTGGTGTATCGAGCTTTCGGAGCCTTCCATTGACGTCGGCGCTTGGATATTTCGCTTTTGGTCAACTTGGCATTGACCGATCTCTTTTCAGCATCAATGACAATACGATCACCATTCTTGAGCAGGCCAATCAAACCACCCTCGGCGGCTTCCGGGGTTACGTGACCCACGACAAAGCCATGGCTACCTCCTGAAAAACGCCCATCAGTAATCAGTGCCACATCCTTGCCAAGGCCCTTCCCCATGATCGCAGAGGTTGGCGAGAGCATTTCGCGCATGCCTGGCCCTCCCTTGGGCCCTTCGTAACGAATCACGATGACGTCTCCCTTTTTGATGCCACCTTTAAGGATGGCCTTGAGGGCTTTTTCCTCAGAATCGAAAACCTTGGCGACCCCCTCAAAGCGAAGCCCCTCTTTTCCACTAATTTTGGCAACCGCTCCGGTTTCAGCCAAATTTCCATAAAGGACAACCAGATGTCCGTCTTTTTTGATCGGGTTGTCGAAACCGCGAATCACATCCTGCCCTTTGGGATAGGGTTTCACCTTGGACAAATTCTCTGCCACTGTCTGACCCGTCACCGTGAGGCAATCCCCGTGAAGCAAGCCTTTGTCGAGGAGCATTTTCATCAATGGAGTCAGACCGCCGATTCTGACCAACTCGGCCATGACATATTTCCCGCTGGGTTTGAGATCCGCCAGCACAGGCACCCTGCGACCAATGCGGGTGAAATCATCGATGCTCAACTTCACCCCGGCAGAATGCGCCATGGCGAGCATGTGCAGGACCGCATTGGTCGATCCTCCCAATGCGGTGATCACGGTCAAGGCATTCTCAAAAGCCTTTCGAGTCATGATGTCGCGAGGGCGTATTCCCCATTTGAGCAAACGCATGACCGCCTCTCCTGCCCTCTGACAATCAGAACGCTTATCAGAACTCACGGCTGCTTGAGCCGAGCTGTTGGGCAGTGACATTCCCAAGGCCTCAATCGCAGATGCCATGGTATTGGCAGTATACATGCCTCCACAGGACCCTGCTCCAGGAATGGCACATGCCTCCAGATTGGCAAGCTGTCGATCGGTCATCTGCTGATTGGCATGTTTCCCGACAGCCTCAAAGACCGAGACAATATCGACATCTTTTTTCTGGAAACAACCCGGCAGGATGGTGCCTCCGTAGACGAAGACAGAAGGGCGGTTCAGTCGAGCCAGCCCCATCAAACAACCGGGCATGTTCTTGTCGCAGCCACCAATGGCCACAATGCCGTCAAAACCTTCACAACCCGCCACCGTTTCGATGGAATCGGCAATCACCTCGCGAGAGACCAGAGAGTATTTCATCCCCTCGGTGCCCATGGAGATGCCATCGGAAATGGTGATTGTATTGAAAAGGACCGCCTTTCCGCCGCTACCATCAATCCCCTTGGTCACATGATCAGCCAGATCATTGATATGCATGTTGCACGGCGTCACCATCCCCCATGTGGAAGCAACACCGACTTGCGATTTCCTGAAATCCTTGCGCTCAAAACCCACGGCATGAAGCATGGCCCGACTGGCGGCCCTTTCAGGTCCATCGACAATGATGGCCGAATGTTGGCGGTTCAAATCCTTGCGGCCCTTGGCCGCCTTACTTTTGGATGAAGCAGACTTGCTTTTCATAAATCAGTGATCGGAGATTACGACTTACCGAGGGGCATCTTCCCAAAAAGTCAGGCCGTGAAAAAGATCAAAAACAGCCAACCTTGATCGACCTGAAAATCGACAGCCAGGCTTATTCCTTGATCGTAATGGGGCGATCGTCCCTTTGCCGCAACAGTCGGCGGTAGGTTCGCTGATCAATCTGTCCGGCATCATCCAGAAGCAGTTTCCCATCTCCTACCCTCTGCGAGACATTGGATGCAAAATGGGCCATGATCTCCTGGTAGGTGCGCTGACGATCCGATGAATCGCCCATGAAATCATAGTCCGGCACTTTTTCGCCCATGACCGACTCCAGGCTCCGTTTGGCAATGTATCGCACCACCGGGTAAGGGTCGTTGAGAAGAATGGCAAGATAGGGAGAGAGCCAGTCACCTCCGGAGGTCTTCTGGGCCACATCCCACCCCATGTGCCAGGCCCCGACAGCTCTCTGCGCCGCATGCCCTTTGAGTGTCCACAGAATGGAAGCGGCCGTTTCCCGGTGTTCGAGAGGCATTTCCAGGGCTTCATGTCCGTAGCGATCGACCAGGTGGGATTGGGTCCAGGAAAGGGTTTGATCCAGATGACAAAGATTGCAGGCATTGGGAACCCCATGCTCAAGGCTACTGGCTACCTGAGGCGATGCGATTTGATGGCTCCGAATGGCATTGAACAAAGCATAGGTCGTGTGAGGCATATGACAGTTCATGCATTCACTTCCGGAGGATTTCCCTGAGTGAAAGGTATGCGATTCGATCCGCTCGTTGTATTCAGCTTCCTGATGGCATTGAGTGCAGGAGGCATTGGCATCGGATTGAGGGGTCAATTGATCCTCGGGAGGCGCCTGGTGCATGGAATGACAGGAGAGACAGGACATTTTTCCTCGAGTGTAACAACCGGAGGCAGACATGGCCGTGAACTCTCTACCACCTGCCAGAACCGTTCCGTCTTCCCACCAGCGCTCGGCAAAAAACTGAGGGTTGGCCTGGAGATCAGCCCACCGCTCTTGATCATCCGGATCTTTGGGGTATTGGATGTAGTAACGCTTGTCATGGAGGTTTTCTCCTGGGCGAAACTGCACGCCCTTATGAGCCACATCCATGGCCGAATCGTTGTTGGGCATGAAGACGCCGTGACATTGACCGCAAACGTGACTTGAAAGCTGGTGATCCAATTTCGCCGGATTGACCAGATCCGACGCATGGGTTGGCTCGCTCCCTAGATGCCTGGCATATCGATTGAACGGATTTCGATGATAGGCAATATGTTCCTTACCGGGGCCGTGACAAGCCTCACAACTGATGCCCAATTCTGCCACTTCCGTGTTGAGCATCCCCGAACGATCATCCAGCCCGGGATTCCACCCTGTGCTGTGACAGCGTATGCAGTGGTGATTCCACTGGGTCACCAATCGCTCCTGATCATCGGGGCCTCGCATGAAAGCCGCCTCTCGAGGGATCCACCTTTGATCTTCAATGAGGTAGACCAAGGGAAGGGTTTGCATCAATCCCTCAAGACGGGGGCTTTCCACCCAATAAGTCTGGTAGTGATGAGAGCCGGTGGTCATGACCACCTGAAGGTCGACGGATGGAATGCGGGTCAGATCGCCCCCTTTTTTGCCTTGGACTGCCTGCATCACCAAATCTGGATCCGGCATGCGAGCCCAAAACGTGTCATTGGTTCTGGAGACGGTGTAGGCGAGTCCATCGCTCAGGACGGTTTGGCCATTGAAATCTCCCAAGACCGTTTCAGGGAGGGCTCTCATGGTCATGGTGCGATGATAGGTTGTCATCCAGGAATGATGCTGATCGGGATGACATGAGAGGCAGGTTTGGGACGATGTGTAGGAGGAGCGGGCTCCGAGAGCGGGAAGCTGTTCTGCCAGCCTTTTCTCCATCCCTCTTCTCTGAACCCCTCGCCCCCAACCGGAGCCGTGGCCCAGCCCCATGGCCACCACCAGCGTCACACCCAGCAAACAAAGCAACCAGGAGGCAAAAGCAGAACGGTTTGTGGAAGAAGTTTCCATGACAGTTCGATGGGAAGTGTCTTAGCACTTATCAAAGCCTTTGCCACCCTAAAAACAGTGACATTTCAATCCTTCTTGAACCCGGAAGCCTTTCGGTTAAATTGCCTTCAACCGTAGGTTACCAGGGCCACACTTTCCCTAGAGCGAAAAGAAGGCTGCTGCACCAGGAACCTCCTTACATGCATACCCTGAAACACCCTGACCTCTTCGCCGACCGACACATCGGCCCCTCGGAAACGGAACTGGCTCACATGCTCAAATTCTTGGGTTTTGAGAACCTGGAAGCCATGATCCAAGCCACCGTTCCAGAGGACATTCGTCTCAACAAATCCATCGAACTTCCGGATCCTCTTCATGAGCACGAGGTCATTCATCATCTCAAAAGTGTCGCTGAGCGAAACCGCGTCTTTCGATCCTACATTGGGATGGGGTATTCCGGGAACATCACGCCTCCGGTCATACAACGAAAATTACTGGAAAACCCCGGATGGTATACCCAATACACCCCCTATCAGGCTGAAATTGCCCAAGGAAGACTTGAGGCTCTTTTTTACTTCCAAACCATGATCTGTGATCTCACTGGCATGGACATCGCCAACGCATCCCTTCTGGATGAGGCGACTGCTGCAGCCGAGGCCATGACATTGAGCTATGGCAGCACGGGCAGCGACAAACGAAACCTCATGCTGATATCAGCGGATTGTCATCCCCAGACCATTTCGGTCATGCGCACCAGAGCACGGGCACTCGATATCGATATTCGTGTCGAGCCACGATCAAGCCTGGCACCGGACCATCGCACCTTTGCCGTGCTTCTCCAATACCCGGGAACAGACGGTGAGCTCCGAGACCCAAAGCCCGAAATCGAAGCTGCACAAAAAGCGGGCGCATTGGCCATCGTAGCGACGGATCTCTTGGCGCTCACTTTGGTCAAACCTCCCGGGGAAATGGGCGCGGACATTGTGATTGGGTCCGCACAGCGCTTTGGCGTGCCCATGGGCTACGGCGGGCCACACGCAGCATTTTTTGCCTCTAAGGATGCACTCAAGCGAAGAATGCCAGGCCGCATTGTCGGTGTTTCTCGCGATAGCCGTGGAAGAGTGGCCTACCGGTTGACCCTGCAGACCCGTGAGCAGCACATTCGCCGAGAAAAGGCGACCAGCAATATCTGCACAGCTCAGGCGCTACTTGCCAACATGGCGGCCATGTATGCCATCTTTCATGGTCCTGAGCGACTCCGGAAAATCGGAAATTACGTTCACCAGATGAGCTGCCTTCTGGCTGAAGGAGCCAAGCAGGGTGGCCACACCGTTGAGCACGATCATTTTTTTGACACAGTTCGCATTCGATGCCACACCGAACACGCGGATGCCTTTCTTCAGAGAGCCCAGGAAGCAGGCATCAACCTCAGGAAGCTGGATCGCCAGACCATTGCCATCGCACTGGACGAAACGGTCACGCACAAGGATTTAGCAGATCTTTATGAGCTGCTAGGAACTCCTGTCAAAGCGCTTGAGCAAAACCTTGAAAACTTGAGTCATGAGGGGTGCATCCCGACTTCATTGCGACGCCAGAGCCCGTTTCTGACGCACGAAGTGTTCCATTCCTACCATTCGGAAACGGAGATGCTGCGCTACCTGAGGCGACTGGAATCAAAGGATCTTTCTTTAACCAACTCCATGATCCCGCTTGGCTCCTGCACGATGAAGCTTAATGCGACGATTGAAATGTTGGCCATCAGTTGGCCGGAGATTGCTTCGCTACACCCCTTTGTCCCCCTGTCTCAGGCGGAAGGCTATCAGCAGATTTTCAGCGACCTTGAGCAGTGGCTGGCGGATATCACCGGCTTCCACAGCGTCAGCCTCCAGCCCAACGCGGGTGCCCAGGGAGAATACGCCGGATTATTGGTGATCAAGCAATACCTGGAGAGCCGCGGTGAATCGAATCGAAATGTCTGCCTGATCCCCCAGTCGGCTCACGGCACCAACCCCGCCAGTGCCGTGATGGCGGGTATGGAAGTGGTCGGAGTCGGTTGTGACTCTGATGGGAACATCGACCTGGAAGATCTCAAGAAAAACATCGTGGAATATTCCAGCCGGCTGGCCGCACTCATGATCACCTACCCATCCACGCATGGGGTATTTGAGGAGCAGGTGAAAACCATATGTTCGCTTGTTCACCAAGCCGGCGGCCAGGTCTATCTCGATGGAGCCAACATGAACGCACAAGTAGGCATCTGTCGCCCCGGGGATTACGGAGCAGACGTGTGCCACCTGAATTTACACAAAACCTTCTGCATTCCTCATGGAGGGGGTGGACCGGGTGTGGGTCCGATTGCAGTGGCATCCCATTTAACCCCTTTTCTTCCAGGGCACTCTGTGATTCCTCTCCCTGGAGAAGATCGCATCGGGCCCGTTTCAGCTGCACCTTGGGGAAGCGCGAGCATCGTCACCATTTCCTGGGTTTACATTCGCGCCATGGGACTGGCCGGACTCACAAAAGCCACTCAAGTAGCCATTTTAAGTGCCAATTACATCGCCCAGCGGCTTAAGGACTATTACCCAGTGCTCTTCAGGGGAAAAGAAGGGATGGTAGCTCACGAATGCATTATCGACTTGCGCGGTTTCAAAAAAATCACTGTTGAAGACGTTGCCAAGCGACTCATGGACTATGGGTTCCATGCACCCACTGTTTCATGGCCCGTTGCAGGAACCATGATGATTGAACCGACTGAGAGTGAATCCATGAAGGAGTTGGATCGTTTCTGCGAAGCCATGATCCTCATCCATCGGGAAATCACTGAAATTGAGTCGGGTGAAATGGATCCAAAAGACAATCTACTCAAAAACGCACCTCACACGGCAGACATGATCGCAACGGAATCCTGGCCTCATGACTACTCGCGTGAACAGGCCGGTTTTCCCCTGGAATCGCAACGTGAGCATAAATTCTGGCCTCGAGTTGGCCGCATTGACAACGTTTACGGAGATCGAAACCCGGTTTGCAGCTGTACCGGTATGGAGGCTTTCATGGAAAAACTCGATGCACAGAAACCGTCCTGATGAAACTCGCCATTCTTTCGGATATTCATGACGCTTTGGATTCCCTGAGCCTGGCCCTGGAAAGGGCCACATCCTGCGATGTCCTGCTCTGCTGCGGGGATCTATGCTCACCTTTTGTCATTCATCATCTAGGAAAGGGTTTTAAAGGGCCCATCCATATCGTCTTCGGCAATAATGATGGCGATCTTTATCGAATGACGCAAAACAGCCAGGCATACTCTCACCTCTCACTGCATGGAGAAATGGCCAGCCTCTTGGTGGACGGCATGCGAATCGGCATGAACCATTACGACTCTATCGCTCCACACCTGGCCTCGAGTGGCACCTTTGATCTGGTCTGCTACGGACACAACCATCAATTTCATGTCAGCCAGGTTCAACAATGCCATCTCATCAACCCGGGGGAAATTTATGGAAAGCTGACAGGGCGCTCCTCGATGGTTATTTTCGATACGCAAGACCATTCCGTGGAACGAGTGGATTTGGACTCCTCTGCCTCATGATTCGAAAATCTTTTGTCATGACCTTGCACCCGGGGCAATCGGCACTCTATGAGGAGCGCCACAATCCCATATGGCCCGAGTTGGAGCAGGTCCTGAAAGATCACGGAGTTTGCCAATACAGTATTTTCCTGCATCCCGACCAAAGATCCCTTTTTGCTTACGCAGAGATCGAGACCGTGGAACAGTGGGAAGCCATTGCCTCGACGCCGGTTTGCAAAAGATGGTGGCAATGCATGCAACCGCTCATGCAATGTCATCAGGACGGGCGCCCGAAAACTACCGACCTGAAAGAAGTCTTTCGCTTCAAATCAGCGACCGAGACTGCCAGCTGAGCCACCGGTCAGATTGAGCTTCTTGATTGCCACACATCATCATGGTGTATAGGCTCCTACCTAAGAGATTGACGATTTTACCGATAGTCCGAAGAGACACTGTTGGCTTGAAGTCGTGCCATTAAAGAAACTCCCAGAGGGAGGGAGACCAAAGGCGCCCAAACTTTATGGGTCTTAAATCGGAAGAAGATGCATCAACCTTTGACATCCAGAAGATCTTTTGCCACGGCCCTTCTCTACTTGGCTGCCCCACTGGGTATCATGGCATCGATTGCGTGGAGCTGCCTCAAAGCCCTGCTCTGGCCACTCTCCTCAAAGTCCAAGTCAACCAAGGGAATTTTTTTCAAAGTCACTCAGCTCAAAAACCTCCCTCTCGACGGCCTTCCAAAGCGGTTTGAGATTCGTTCTGACCGCCGGGACGCCTGGAATCTGTATACCAATCAGGCTGTTGGGTCGGTATGGATCAGCAGAAAGGGATCGACTGAAGTTTCTGCATGGAGCACCTCATGCCCACACGCAGGCTGCATGGTTCAGCTGGCATCCAACCACAATCATTTCCAATGCCCCTGCCATAACAGTCGTTTCGAAATAAACGGAAAACGAATGGGACCACAAAATCCAAGCCCCCGAGACATGGATCGTCTGGAGGTAGAGATCCGTGAAGAGGAAGAAGTT
>Ga0181580_10000361_pt1 | contig 33219 bp, 47 predicted proteins | sample 071ome_23_FD_132413 | JGI IMG/M metagenome (GOLD analysis project Ga0181580, IMG submission 132413) | Coastal salt marsh microbial communities from the Groves Creek Marsh, Skidaway Island, Georgia - 071403BT metaG (megahit assembly) | ecosystem: Environmental > Aquatic > Marine > Intertidal... | reverse complement strand
TCATCTCTACGGGACAGTTCTGAGAGGATCTCAGCAGCAATATCCCAGAGTTCTGTTGTGTGTCTATGATTGTAGGGCCAGTTAGTCATTTGTTGTCCTCCTTAACTACTTCATTCCATGCTTTCTTAAAGTTACGATCCCAGTTGTCCATATACACTGGCATAAAAGCATTCAGTGCATGTGCAATATCATGGGCAGCATCCATTCGGTTGTTATCCATTGCTTCAGTTAGTTCTTCTAACATGAAACTAATTGTGGTGACATTGTTGAAGGAGTCCTCCAACTTATTCATTACATCCCAGTGCTTACTTCCCATCAGTCCAACCCAATCAGATCTTCTTCTTGTTGCGTCTGAAGACGAGCAATCTCAGCATCACGGATCACCCAGTCTTTGAATTTTGCATCAAGGTCTTCATCCATCGTCAATTCATACTCTTTACAGATCTTACGCTGCTCATCTTCTCGTGTCCACTCGTTAAACACTAGAGACATAGCACCAGAGCGAATAGATTCAGGTGCCATGCCTACACAAAGCAGGAACTTCTCAAACAATTTGAAATACTGTTTGGCATTGAGATCAGCAGCAGGTGCCGTGATCAGGTAATGCTCTTCAGGGATGAGGTCTTCTGAATAAAAACTGGAGTTGAATGCATTGTGAGTATAGGTAGCATCAAACTTAAACTGTACTTCAGCTTCGTAGGTCATTTGGGCTTGAGCGTTTGTCGCACTGCCATTATAGCACGGTTTCGGTCCCGTTGCTCGTTTCGACGCTCGGCAGTGGACAGTACAGGAACCGACTTCCCCCTGATAGCAGCAATCTTTTTCATTACTTTCTTGACCGTTGGTTTAATAACCTTTAGTAGGATATCTGCCAGCGGTTTTGCTAGTAGTGCTGAAGTGGTTGCAATAACAGCAACACCACCCACCTGTACAACTTGACCACCACTAGGAAGTCCAGCAACGATTTGTTGAGGTAGTCCGACTGCTTCCGTTATCTGGACACACTCGTTGCCAATCAGTTTATATTCAGTAACTTTCTTTCTGAAACCTTCTACATATGTGCCGACAGGTTCCTTTGCCTGCTGTGCTGCTGTAGGACAATCTACCTTGGCAGTAGCAGGGGGAGTTGCAGGGATTTCAGGTGCCTGAGGCACCTCTGGTGATTTTGGAGGTTTGACTTTCGGTAGAGGTGCCGAAGTCGTGATAGTCATGTCCTCTGGAGAATACTCAATAGGATTAAAGTTAGGGACACCACTATCACAGTACGTAACCAATCCTTTCGGGTCATCCCCGCCAATGGTCTTGGACTTTGAATTCGTCTCATGAGCTTCTACACACCCAGGGATGTCCACTACAGGCACACCAATATTTACCACAACTGGAGGTGCTACAGGAATGGCAGGTGAAGTAGTGTTAAGTGTATCTGGTATGTCAATCTCCCTAATATTGATGTCGGGAGAAGTAATGTAAGGAATCCCCATTAGTCTTCAAAGAATTTGAAAATACCAGTCCAAATAGAATGGAAGAAAACATACAGGAAAAAAGTTTCAGTTGCTTCTTTCTTCACCTGTTTCTTATATGCAGTTTGTGCCATATCTTTTAATGACGATATACCTTATTTAACAAAACTCATTAAATTTTAATTAAGTTTAATTAAAATGGAAGAGCAGGACCAGTTACAGCAGGGGCACCTCCACCGACTCCAGGAGCGGCAGGAAGAGCACCTCCAGTGACCTCAGGCATCTTGGGCATAGCAGATTCCAGCATCCCTGGGAGGGCACCAGCGACTGCTTCTGTTGCTGCCTTGGTGGCAGCAGTCTTTGCCTGATCGATCAGAGCATCCTTATTCATAAGGACATAACCAGCACCACCGATGAGGGCAGCACTGGTAAGACCCGACAGGAGGGCGATGACGTTAATCAGTTTTTGCATCTTTTCTTGGCTCCACAGCAGAAACAACTTCAGGTTCTTTTTTCGCTACTGCTTTGCCATTTCCATTTCCACCACCTGCTTTAGCAGGAGACAGTCCGAAGGCAGCTAGCGATCCAGAGAAAACTGAAGCGATGAACGTAGGGTCAAAGTCTAAGATCTTTTGACCGTTTGGTAGTCTAACGTAGCTAAACGTGAGAAGGGAAGCGGACCATATAAGTACGACGACTTTCACCAAATTACCAAGGACTTCACTTTTATCTTCATGTTGGTCTTTCTCTTCTACTTCAGCATTGGATTTTTTTCCAAGCATTAGTATAGGAGTAAGGTAGCTTTATTTATACTTCTGTGGGTTGTTTCTTCTTTCCGATGTTGTATTTGGACTCCAGTGTCCAATCACCTTTATCTTTGAATGACAATACTTTGATTTGATTGAGAGGAGCGAGTTGGTCTTCTTCAACAACTGTGACAACTTCAATTAAACCCCAGTCCGACAGGAGTTTAGCAATCCTATTACGACGTTGAAGATCATTATCTGTCAAATTGGAAGGTTTACCATCCAATGCAAACAACTCTTTGAAATGCACAATGTAATACTTACCTTTCTTGTGGAGAATGTGGCAAGATTGATACAGTTTCTTTTCTTTACGGGATGCAACACCGATACGGGTCAGCGTCTCTCTCACTTTGAGGAAGTCATCTGGCTCTTTTAGAATAACTTCAACCATCATGCTAGGAGACCATGTGATCTCTTCACTCATTTCAATCCTCCAGTATCCAACTTGGCTTTAATTACTTTAATTTGCTCCTTAGAAAGTAGACGGAGAGCGTCTTTCGCTTTCTCGGTTGAATACCCATAATATTCCTTGATCACATCAAGATCCTTTGGTGTATCCTTTTTACCCCAGGAGGAAAACCTTTTCGATTTTCTAACACTATATAGGTAAAAGTGATATTGCATGTCCTTATCGAGAGTGTGCATACGATTCATCTCATTTGAATGTATCACTGTGTCTAGATGATAAGACATAGCACGATTCACCATGAAGGGAGGGTAGTGACGCATATAACCCTCGTCACCTGTGTAGTTAACTGTCTTTAGATTGATAGAGTTAACATAGTCGAAGGGATTATATTGCTCAGACAAAGAGGACCTCCAAAGGTGATGTGGTTTTGTTTTCAAAGTTGGTGATCAGCAACTCTTGCTGGGTCCTATTCTTGGATCCTCGGTGCTGCATACCATAAGTGAGTTGGAAATTCTCTTGGTGATACTCTTCAAACCACTGAGAGATTTCATCATCAATATTATACGTCACCATCCAGTTATGTGTGCAAGCATCACATGCTTCAGCGAATGCTTTGTGATCAAACCCCTTGTGCAACTCAGCGTTAGTGCCATAAAGATAACTCTTGATCTTGTAGGGAGGATCTAGGAAGATAAACACATCCTCACCAGGAGGAGTGAGCACCTCAGTATAGTCCTTACATGTGATAGTCCAATTCTTAATGACAGCAGACACCTGCTTCAGGTTTTGTGCTCCCCTGACAGTAAAGTTTTGGATCGATGCAGTCTTTGAGAAGGCAGAGTTTTCAGTCAGTCCGCTATAACTACACTTATTAAGAATCCAAAAAAGCACAGCTTGACGAAAAGGACTAGCGGTGGATATTTCTTCCTTTGCTCCATTAAAGAGATCTCTAGACTTTGACTCATCAGTTGCAGCATTTTTCTCCTCAATCAGTGCTTCAGAAAGATCATAACCATGGTCCCTAAGTTGGGTCCAGAAGTTATACAGATAAAGATACTTGTCATTTATCCAGACTGGAGTGTCTGGATACTGTTGACTGAAGCGAAGTGCAACAGATCCTCCACCAATAAAAGGCTCACGAAACTCAGAGATGCGATTAGGCATACTCTGCATGAGTTTCTCTGCTGCTCTGGACTTACCTCCAGGATAACGAAGCGGGGTCTTAATGTATCTCATAACACTTTCAGGTTTGCCATAGGATAATCAAAGGGTCCAGGGTTGATATTCCCTGCAGGTAGAGCATTAAAACTAATAGTCCACCTATCATAGTCAAAGAAATGGCGATCAGATTCATGGACCAACCATGAGGGAAACAAGATTAGTTTCCCAGGGTCTGCTGAGATCTTCTCAATAGGACCACCACGAGCATAAAGATTATCAGACATAACCTCCATGCAATCCATGGTCCTGGGATAGACAGGATCGTGAAAGACCGTTGCTACTCCCTTAGTAAGATAAAACACAGCAGAAACAAGAGACATGTTATGACGGTGGCGGGGGTGACCCACGCCAGATCCTGAGGGTGCATGATTTGCCCACATCAAACTGATGTCAAGTCTATCACACTGCAGTGCAAACTCTTGCTTATATTCATTCAAGCATTCATAAAACCATGCAGTTATTTCTGAGAGGGCATCATGCTTGTGAAGATCCCCTTTCGTAGTGTAGACGCCTTCTGGGAAATTAAACTGTGCTTGCTCCACAGAGTCAAGATATGAAATGACTTTCTCAAGATCTCCTTCATATTGAAACTCGGGTACGATTACGGGGAATAGTTGGTTGACTTTCATTGTATATGCATCATAGGTTGATCCCATGCTCCCATATTGATATCACCATGTGGGAAAAAATTCACTGCCACAGTATATCTATCCTCGTTTCTATCATTAGGCACAGACCCATGCACAAGGTAGGAAGGGAAGATTAGAAGCGTCCCAGGGGCAGGAGAGTAGGTTATACGGGTCTCTTCAAGGGGACCACCATCTAGATGCAACTGTGCCCATTCTCGCTGCGCTAAAGGGTCTACAAACATCGTAGGAGCGCTTCCTTGGACGTAGTAGATGCCACTCAGATAGGACATGGGATGCCTGTGTGGGGTGTGGTGGTGCCCTGAGCGAGCATCACTTCTATTTGCCCACATAGATGTGACACGAAGCTCGCTAGCTATCCATCCATTTCGATGGAGCAACTCATTAGCACACTTCTCAAACCATTTTGTAAGGGGTTGCCACTGTGGATATGTCTCTAGGTGAGGAAAACTTGTCCCCACTCCACCATCAGGGTTATATGACCTGAATACAGTGGTCTCCATATCAAGAAGCGCCCGATTTAGGAGAGAAGGATCGCTCCTAAACTCCCAAACTCGGACGGGAAACCACAGTTTCTCTGTGTATTTCATTTGAATTCGCACCTCATCATAATCTCGGTGAGAAATGCAACCGTATTGATCTCAAGGTCAGCAACAAATGCTGCTTTGTATTGATACTCACCAATAATCAATACTGCCTCAGGAATAGATGCTGGTTGCAGATAGTCATACAGTTTATCATAGAGTTGACGGAAGACTACCTTGTAATCATTATCTAAGTTGGCAACAACCCACTTACGCATCTTGGTAAACTCACGATCCTTAAGATATGAGACCAAAGCATCCAGACTTTGTGAGTTACCCTTACCCAGGATGCCCACGTCAATCTGACCAGTGGATGCATATGCTTGTAACTCGTTAAGAGTGCGTCGGAAGTCTGGAAAATACTTACCAACAACTTCAGCAACAATCTTCTTTTCATATTCGACACTCTCACCATCGAGAATGTCACAGACACGGTTGAGAAACTTAGTAGCAAGGACTTGACGCTCCTTACCCTTGACAGACAAATCAACAATAGAGCACCGAGACCTGAGGGGATCGATGATTTTGTTGAGGTAGTTGCAAGTGAAGATGAATCGACAGTTGTTTTGAAACTCTTCGATAACTGCCCGCAAGATGAGTTGGACATCTGGGGTGGTATTGTCTGCCTCATCAATGATAATGACCTTGTGGTTACCACCAACAAGGGATTGAGAAGATGCAAACGACTTGATCTTGGTGCGGACGGTATCGAGGTGACGACCTTCGTCAGATCCATTCACCAAGATATAGTCCAGACCGATCTCTTCACATAATGCTTTGGCAACAGTAGTTTTGCCAATACCAGCAGACCCAGGGAGCAGTAGATTGGGGATTTCTCCTTGCTCTACATACCCCTTGAAGACTGCCTTAGTCACGTCTGAGAGTATGCAATCGTCAACTGTCCTCGGACGAAACTTTTCAACCCAGAGAAACAGTTTTTTAGGCATCAGTCGTTATTAGGCTCCAGTGCAATGAAATAGTTGAGAGAAGATTCCACAAGGGAAACAAAGTTGATCACACCGCTATCGGAAATGCAGATGTGATAAGTGCCGTCAAGGATCTTGAGGTTTTCCATCTTCAAGCAGTAGCAGAAGTTACGCTCATGCAGAGGTTTGGATTGCCAGAATTCTTTCTCCCACATCACTTTGTCGATGGGGACAGAGAAGACGTGACTGCTGTCAGTCTTTTTATCTCGGACACAGACACTGACGTTACCCTCATAAGCATACACACAGAAGTCAGTAACACTGAAGTTGGATGCTGCTTCACGAAGTTGCTTGAGGTGCTGTGCTTTCAACTCAAAGTTGATTACCTTATCTGGAAGGTTAGGATCATACTGAGAGGGAGGACGACCACTGATGATCTCAGGATCGCTCAGCACATAGGTTGCTTTGCCCTTGGTGGTTTGATCGATGATGTGGACCTTGTTGTTGCCAGCAAACACCAGATGAGGTGCATCAAACATCATGCAAGTCTTCACGAAAAGACCCAGGTCATAAATGGGAAGGTCTTCAGGAAACTCTTCCCCACAGGAAGAGAATGCAAGGATGTTTTTGTTGAGAGACATCGTGGCAAGAGTCTTCTCAGCTTTCTCGATAAAAATAGATCGATTGATCTCAGAGAAACTCTTCAGGACACTGATAGTTTTCTTGGAAAGTTTGATCGGCTCAGACATAATTTACTGGTTGTAGGTTTCTCGTGGTGTAGCGTTTTTATCGTTGAAGTGCATCAACAGCACTGCATAGTGTAGCACCTTCATGATGTCACGTCTAGCTGTGCCTTTCTTATCATATCGTGAAGCATACTTGAGGATGTTACTCCTACAAAATGCTTCACCATCTCCACACGCTTCGATCAAATCGAGTGTCTGGATTCCATCATCACCAGCAGAGTAATGTTGGTGGTAGGTGCTGGTGATGTAGTCACGCAACTCATTAAGGATGCGATCTTCGTCATACTTATATGCCATAATTATCAAGAAGCGAGAAGGTTGTCAACGTCTGCCATGGAAACTTCACCATCAATCTTATCATACAAATCGGAGAATGACTGCTTGGTTTCGTCATCGAAACGATTCAGACAGACACTGATTGCTTTGGCACGGTCACCGAAGATAGCGTATGCCTGAATGATGTGGACCAGGCGACGAGTGGAGATGATCTCATCAACACCACCTTCTTTGAAGGTCTTGCGAATCATGTCTGCCCACAGGACAAGATTAGCAATAAACTTGTCATCACAGGCGTCAAGATCTTTGCAATAGTTGTTGAGCATCTTGGTCTCGATTGCAGGAGTGGGATACTCTTGCTCGAAGGTCAGAGGGAAGCGCTCAAGGAATGCCTCATTGAGCACGTTGGTGCCGATGAAACGACCGTCGTCACTACCCTTACCTTTGGTGTTGGCAGTAGCAACCACAGTGAAACCAGGAGCAGGTTTGACATAGCGTCCGACCTTCTTCAGGAAGACACCTTTACCCTCCAGCACAGACTGAAGACACAGGATCTTGTTAGATGCCAGGTCAATCTCGTCTAGAAGCAGCACAGCTCCTTTCTCCAGAGCATCGACGACTGGTCCGTTATGCCAAACAGTGTTGCCATCAACAAGACGGAAGCCACCAATAAGATCATCCTCGTCGGTTTCAATAGTGATGTTGACGCGAATCAGCTCCCTATTTAGTTGAGCACATGCTTGCTCAACACCAAAGGTCTTACCGTTACCAGACAGACCAGTGATGAAGATGGGGTAGTAGATCTTGCTACCGACAATCTTTTTCAGGTCTCGGAAGTTACCGAACGGGACAAAATTGTTATCTTTCTGCGGGATCAAGTTAATATTTTCCTGAGCGGGAATGATTTGCTTCTCAAGTTGCTCACGCACTTCTTCGACCGTGAGGCACCACTTACCACGACCTGCCTTGTAAGAATCAAGACGCTTGGTGATGGTGGGATAGGACACGTCAAAGTGGTCTGCAGCACGAAGGAGGTGTGCAGTCTGCACGTCAGCACCGAAATTACGGGTCAGGAAGTCAATGATATCGTTGGTGGTCACGTCAGCGGTGCGAGGCATTGAGGTGTTTCTCTCGATTACCTTGTAATCATACCAGGATATCGAGGGGATCGACGGCGGTGGTGGACAGTATCCAATCTGGTCGGCGCTCTGGTTTCCTTAGATAATTGTCAAATACCCAAGGTTTGCTGGAAACGTAGCGACGGTATGCAGTGATAGTGTCAATGAATGCGTCTTGCTTCCACTCGTCTGGCATGGCACGAGCAAAAGGAGTGTGCTTCTCAGGGCACCCGTAGGGTGCTAGGAGTGCTGCAACACGAATAGACTTCTCACAGGAGTGAGTCTTGCCGTATCTATATGTATATTCTTCACACAAACCTATGCCATGTTGCAATAACCAGTGGATGTTATGTCGATCTTTAGCAACCCATTGAGTGCATGGATGATTCCTGAATGCACCTTTCTCGGTAGCATATGGGGTGCCATCTGCCTTGAATACTGCACCCAAATTAAGATACCACTTAGAATATACGATGCTAAGCATCTGACAACACTCTAGTGGCATCTTGACGATATGCTTATCTGGCAACATTGTTGCTGCCAGATATGGATCTTCATGGACGGCAAAGATATTCATGCGATGTGAGAGATGAATGAGGAGAGAATCTTCTTGTTGTTTGCTTTACCCTTGAGAGACTTTCGGAATGCATTACGAATCTGAGCATTGGTTGCATCTTCATCAACCTCAAAGTCTGTATCTTGATTCAGGGTGTCTGCCTGCATCAGATACAACTCAGTATACCCATGGGCAACGACACGAAGAGACTTGTTTTTACGAAACTCAGCAATTTTGTTACTGATCTCATCTTGACTGTAACTCAAGCGATAGCGAATGTGCTGGGCAGCGTCACGACTAGAAGCAAGACGAATGCCAATGAAGTTGACCTCGGGATATGCACACTGCAGGTAATCCAGAAGGGCAGGAGTCAGGGCATAGGCAGTGTTTTCCACAGGAGTGCCAACGTATCCAATAGATTTGTCTCGGACAGTAGGGTTGGCACCACCAGCAGTCCGATAGAGAGTGGTGTCAGACACACCATCCTTAGAATACTTGGAGTGTTGGAGTTTACCCACGCAGCAGGACTCACCATCAGTCAGGACGACAGAGTGGACCTTCTGGAGACCATACTTTTCCTTAAACTCACCAAGGATGGTGCGAAGGCAGATGAGACCTTCATTCAGAGGAGTGCCACCCAGTTGGAAGTCATGGGGGATGGGGATGATATAGCGGTAGTAATTCCGTCCGCTCTCATAGTGAGAGGCAATTCGGTAAAGGTTACGGCATTGACGCTCAAACTGATTCTTGTTGCAGTCACCACTCAGAAACTCAGCGAGTTTGAAGTTGGGAGGAATATCAAACTGACCTGATTGAGGATTTTTATGGTGGGGATGCTCCTTCCAGTCAGTCTCATTACGCTCCCAGAAGAAATTACCAAATGCATAGACACTGAAAGGAATGTTGACCTTCTTACAGAAAAGGCAAAGGGTGAGAAGTTGCTTCACAGTGTCAAAGATGACATTGCCCATGGACCCAGACCAGTCAAGAAGAAAGATCAGACCATGATTCTTACCATCAGGGGTGATAGTGACACGCTTGAAGATGTCATCACTGAATTTGTAATTGTGGAGTTTGAGGGTGTCGAGCACACCAGTCTTGGAAGTAGAGGCGCGAGCGTATGCAGCAGCAGACTTCTTGCACTCAAACTCTTTCACAAGATAATTGACTTCAGAAGCAATAGATTTACGGAAGGCAGAGTATGCATTGTCTGCTTCGGTGAAGTTGATCCCGCAGAATGCCTCATGACTTGGATCAGTGTATTGAGGACGACCCCAGAATTCATCTGCAGTCTCCCAAACCTTAGTCCAAGGGACAACAACAGACTCACTATTGATCTTAGGGACATCAAAGTAAGAAGGAGAATTCCAAGAAGTCTTATCCAGATTCTGCTTCAATGCATCATTGAAATTCTCATCAGTGATGCCTGCATCTTGACCACCAAAGTCGAAGTCATCTTGCTCAAAACCTTCGGCAGGAGCATCGGAAGATCCTGCAGGAGCATTTTGATCAGCGTCACCCTCATCCTCACTAGGAATATTCTCCTCAGAGGACTCTTGGTTGGTCACAGACGAGTCAACACCACTACCCCGACCGTCATCAGGAGTCTCTGGGTTGGGAGCGGTATCAACTTCCTGCTGATAGTTAAAGATCTCACGAGCAGCGACAACAGCATCAGCGAAAGTCTCTGCTGATGCAACCATGTCAACGTATTCCTGCTCCTCGGGAGAGAATTCGATAGGATCGGTAGCATTAACGATACCAATCTTGAAGTGTAGGTTGATACGATCGATCAACTTCAGTTTGTTGATGTTGCGATCAGCGACACCAAAGAAGTCTTGATCATGCAACTCACGATAACCATTGTAAAAGTCCTTACGAAGACCAGGAAACTTACGCTTCATCAGTTTCTCGATGCGAGCGTCTTCTACAATGTTGAGGTATGACTTTGGAATGGTGTTGGCAATGTCATCCCATTCTTCTTTTAGCGTAAATAGAGCGTGACCCACCTCATGACCCAGAAGAAGGTCGTAAACGGTGTTAGAGACGACCCAGAGGGGCAGAGAGAGGACGCGAGCATCGACATCGAAGGATGCCGTATCACACTGTTTGTGCTCCACCGTCAGGTTTTCGGTGGCGAGCAGTCGGGCGAGGTTGCCTTTGATGGTGTGAAGGGTCATCTGTCTCTGTCTCGGTTACCCACATAGTATAAGACCCCCCACCAGGAGGAGGGAGGTCAAGAGTGCCAGTTTGGCAACTGGCGAGCAGTGAGAAACTTTGCTGAGGGCATCGACGCCTCAAACAGTTTCTTTGCTTCTAATTGATGGACCGCTTCTACCTGGGTCTTGTGACGTTTTGTCCCAGTTGTGGGGAGGTGATATGTCACTTCATATTTATTCTTCATTCCAATGGTCTGACAAATTGTTTACTGACAATCCCCTGAGCATCAAACATTAGTTTCATGTATTCAACTGCCTTTTTGGGTTTGGTGTGGTCACCACAGGTGAATACATCACATACTGCCATCCCTTTCTCTGGCCAAGTGTGGATGCTGATATGAGACTCAGCAAGCATAGCGATACAAGTAACTCCCTGGGGATCAAACTTGTGAGAGTTAAGTGCCAACAACGTGGACTTACACTTGATCGATGCCTGATATACCGTATCTCTCACAAAATTTTCATCGTTGAGAAGACTAGCGTTGCAACCCTTAAGGGTAAACAAAATATGCTTCATGTTTTATTCATCCACACGCAGAGAAGAGAAATCGTTTTCTTTAACGAATTGTATTGTAGTCTCAAACTTGTCTAAAAGCAACTCCCCCTTGTGGGAAATGATGTAAAGATTAGTATTGGTCCCAAGACCCTTCAGAATCTTCAGCAACTCTTCAGTAGCAGTGCTATCAAGACTAGAATCGAATACCTCATCAAGAATTAGAAGGTTTGTGGAGGTTGAATTCTTCAACCGAGCAACATCACGCCAAGTAAACAGCAATGCCAGGTCAATCTTTTGCTTTTCTCCCTCAGAGAAGGAGGCATAAGAAAACTCGTCACGATAGCGACTCTTAATCACCTCATTAAACTCCTCATCAAGGGTGAAGTTGACGAAGAAATCCATCTCCTGCAGGTATTTGTTGATCCTTTGGTTGATGATGGGGATAAACTTTTGAATGATCCTGGTTTTGATGCCACCATCCTTCAAAAGTTTAGATACGATTGAATAGTTTGCATGGTTTGCATTGACCTTTGCACACTCTTCCAGTTTAGAGTCCAAATCTTCCTTATATTGAGCAAGAGTTTTCTGCTCACACTTCAGAGAAGAGTCATCCTGAGTTGGTCGAATGTCTTTTAGACGTGCTTCAGCAGATGCTTTGTAAGTCTTGAGGTTTTTTAACTCAGTTTTCAGAGATTCGTATCGTTTTGCATTCTCAATGTCAACATTTACCCTCTCCTCAATCTTAGTGAGTGCTGGTTTCATCTCATCTAACTTCTTATAGAAGTTATCATCCTTATCTTTAAGGATTTTGATGTGAGAATCTTTCCATTCTGCTCCAATCTCTTGTGTGCAGGTCGGACAAGTGTCATTGTCAGTGAAGAATTGGATTGTTGATAGATTATCTTGGATCTTCTGCTTGACTGAGGACACCAGATCACGCATTCTGTGATAGGAATCCTTGTTTGAAGCAGATTTTGCCAACAAATCTGAGACAGATTCGATCTGTAGTTGAGTTTTTTCGATATCCTTTTCAGTTTTAGTGATGGTATCCACCCACTGACTCTTTCGAGACAGAATATCCTCTTCATTTTTACTGTGTAAGTCACTTAAACGATGCACATTTTTGCTTTGCATGTCATATCGATTCTGTGCAAGGGCAACAGAATGCTCACACTCAGTAATTTCACTCTTGATCTCTTTAACTCTGTCTTTCAACAGCATATTCATTCGTGAAAAGACTTGAATATCCAGTAGATCTTCGATAACTTCTCGTCTATGAGCAGCAGGAAGCTGCATGAAAGGGACAAAAGTGCTACTACCAAGAATAACAACCTGAGTGAAAGACTTGAAGTTAAATTTAAGTATGCTCTGCTCAAGATATTTCTGGTAGTCTCGGTTTGCCGCATCTTGATCGATGAGGTTTCCGTTTCTGTGGATTTCAAATACATTAGGTTTAATTCCCCTAACTACTTTGTATTGTGTAGATCCGATAGAAAACTCAACTTCAACCACACATTCCCTTTCGTTGATGCTGTTAACCAGTTGTGGTTTGTTGATCTTGCGAAAAGGTTTGTTAAACAAAGCAAAGCACAGAGCGTCCATCATTGTGGACTTGCCTGCGCCGTTTGATCCAATAATAAGGGTGGACCTATGTGTGTTTAGATTGACTTCAGTAAAACCATTGCCAGTAGACAGAAAATTTTTCCATCTAACTTTTTCAAATACGATCATGTTACGGAGGACGGTGGCACTACAATGTCATTTTCAGATATCAAGGTGTATCTGTAACCATGGATCCTGCAGTTTTCTAAGACATCATCTTTATCAACTTCTGCAATCTCCAATACTCTAGGGAAGTTGCTGGCTTCCAGTAAACCATGATACCTTATAGCATCATCTTTGGCAAGGAACATCTGGACGATCCTTTCTTGTGAGGCATTGTCCCACACGGCATAGACACCACCACTGTCTTCCTCTACGAGGACATACATTTTTTCAGATTCCTTGCCCATTAGACCTCCAGCGACTCAACATAGAGTGACTTCAAGATACTGAAGATAGAATCTTTGTTTGGCATGTCAGCAACACACCTTTCAAGAATCGTCAAAGTATCTTCAACTTCTACGTCGTCAACATCTTCACCCAATTCATATGTTGTATCTTCAATAATCTTAAGATCTGCTGCTTCACAGTGCTGGAGATAACGAATGGTCTGGTCAAATTTGACTTGATCAGTTTTATCTTCAACAACAAGTTTCACATAAGACCCCTTCAGATCCATCTCTTTGACTTCATCTAAGCAGTCATCGTGATAGTAGATCTTTTGGAAGATATCATATGGATTACGATAGAATGTCAACTTCTTCGTATCAGTATTTAGAATATGAAATCCACGAGACTGACCGAAGTCATTCCAATACAGTTGATAAGGATTGCCCAGATAGTTGATGTGTCCCTTACGAGACTTCATGTGAAAATGTCCAGAGCAGACCAGATCAAATTTTGAGTATACACTGGGATCGTCACCGTGCTCCATACGATGTCCAGGAAGAGCTTCAAAACCATTAAGCTCAAGATGGCCCATGCAGATAGGAGCACTACTGCGCTCCGTTTCCACTCTAGATCGCTCTCGATTGTCATCACAAATCCAAGGCAGAAGAAGTATATCAACGTCACCAATTCTACGCTGCCCAGGTTGATCCACGACATCAATATTGCTGTATTCTCCGAGAAGGAGATCGGGGGCATTGATGCGTAAAGTATTTTTATAGTAGATATCATGATTACCTACTAGCATGGTGAGGTGGACACCACGCTCAGCGAGAGGTGTAAACCACATCTCCTTTGCAGCATCCAACGAATTGAAGTTGATACCCTTCCTACGATCAAAGGTATCACCAAGGGCAACGACCTCAGTGATACCAAACTTATCGATTGTTGGCAAGACGACCTTGCTATAAAACTGCCTATACTTTTCAATGAATACGAGGTTATCATTCCTCACTCCAAAGTGTTGGTCAGTAATCAGCAGGATCTTCATACTCAATAACGATGCGTTTCAATTTCTTACCTCGTGAGTCTAGCACAGATGTGGTGTGCCAGTCACCATTTACCAGTGACGCTAACTCATCGGCAGAAGCAAAGATCTGCTCCTGCCATTCTTTGTCATAGTCTATCATCATAGTTTACCGCCAACATAACTGTCGTAAGTTTTAACGTCGTCCATTCCCACTGGTGGGACATAACCATCACGCTTCCACTTCAGGTGCCAGTATGTAGCACTAATGCAGTGATCCTTTTCCATTGCAAGGATTAACTCTTTACCGTCTTCATGGTAACTCTTGTGCATCCCAAACCGTGTTTTCACAATTCGGACCTTGCCCAGATCCTCGTCACCAACATAGACAGACCAATCGGTGACCCACTTGTCATATTGGTGGATTTTCACTTCAGGCATTCAGTCAACTCCTCATCGTGGTCTCGATACGAGATTTAATCGAATTCATTGTAGCGTAGTCATCGCTACCGTCAACTGAGAAAACCTCATCGTAACCATTCTTTTCGATAAGTTTATCTTTGATATCCATCTGACGCTTCTCTTTTGCGATGCGTCTCAGGAATGCATAGTAAACAATCTGAGTAAAGTATGCGAATGGATTAGTGGACTTTGCAGGATCGAAGTTGTCAATGTATTGGACACAGTTTTCAATACCATCGCAGATCATGTCCTCTTTATACATGTAGTTGATAAAGTTAGGACGATAGGAAAGGTGAGTGGCAATCTTTAAGAAGCACTCACCAATATAATCATTGATTCTAGGTTTGGGTTTGCCTTTGGACGCAGCAAGTTTGACAGCTTGACGATAAACAACAAGCTCGTCAAGAAATCTTTTGTTATCTACATAGTGCTGCTTCCTTTGTTTAGGCATGTATAAAGTCTGCATGTATTGATATAACAATTCATGTGACTAATATAACTTAAATATAAGTATTAGTCAACACTATTCTTCCACTCTTTCTCTAATTGGTTTCTAAAATCATCAACCTTGCCAATAAGACCCATGTCCTCATTGATTGCTGCGTGGAAGTAATCATCATCTGCATCGCTGCCATACTCACGTCGTAACCACATTTTATACATTTGCACTGCTTCATCACTCATAGGAGCAATGCAAATGACATCACACTCATTAACAATGTAGAATTCTTCTTCAGAAAACATCATCCACTTTGCCAGACCAATAGAAATACCTTGCTTGGTTTCGGTAGCGCTGACTGTGGTGATGTGTGGTTTTGCTGGGTGAGAGACAAAAATAACCGACTGACCCTCTTCCTCAGTAGCGAGCATCGGACCCATGATTTCATCACCTGAGGTCAACTTAATGACCCCATAAAACTCTTGCTCGTGTTGGATGTAGTTAATCATCGAAGGTCGTTAAACTTTATCTTGGTTAATTCATAGTCAAACTCTTCGGAATCATAGATCGCCATTCGGTGAAACAGATGTCTCAGAGTATGATTATGTTGAGAGTTTCTAGAGCAATCATCGGCAATATCATACAACACTGCCTGTGACTTGTTGTCACCCTTTCTCAAGACTCTACCAATAGATTGTAAATTCCTTACTCTAGATTTGGATGGAGAAGCAAAGATAACATTGTGTAGATTACGGATGTTGATACCCGTGGAGAAGGTGCCATAACTTGCGACAATTATAGCATTAGTTTCCTTCTCTGTAATCTGTCTCGCTTCTTCTCTGTCCTCAGTATCGATGCCACCGTGGATAAAAAATACCTTACGGTCGCTCCTCATACTATTTATACTCTCGTATAATGGCTCACCATGCTTCTCGATGTAATTAAAGAGAATCAATGTGTTGCCTTCTAGGTCAAGTGCCAACCTTGTGATGAATTTATTACGCCTCTCATGGGAAACGATGTAATCCATCTCCTGTTGATAACTATCAAACGGCACCCATCCATGCTTGAGCAAAAGAATTCTAACCTTCAAGGGGGTGAGGTGTCCCTTCTCTTGCAATTCTTTTGTCTTGGTGACTTGATCACACTTACCAAACAGACCCTCCAGCACCAACTGGTGTGTCTCCATACCATCTAGGGTGCCCGTCAGTCCAACGCGGTATTTTGCGTCAGTCATCTTGGTGAGAATACCCACCAGTGACTTTGCTTTGTAGAGGTGTGCCTCGTCTCCGATCACAGCACCGAATCTTTCAAAGAATTTTCTGGGTTCTTTGTAGATAGATTGCCAGGTAGAAATGACAACAGGGTCTTTGACATATTTCTCACGACCCCCCATGATCTTGTGGACGTGAGCATCTGCCTTCCACCCATAAGATTCAAAGTCTTTGTAGAGTTGCTCAACCAGTGACGTAGTGGGGACAATGATGAGCGTATCCAGTCCCTTCTCCATATACCATCTGACGAGACAGTAAATGATCAGGGACTTTCCTGATCCTGTCGGGGATAGTAGTAACTTCCTACGATGCTTAAGTGCCGTGAATATTCCTCGGAGTTGGTAATCTCTGACCTTGAAAGGCAGACCCAGAGATCTAACAAAGTCCGCAACACTCTCAGGGCTGACATACTCTTCCTCCTCCTCGGGGAGACCGTAAAACTTATTGTCCTTGATTGTAAGATCGTATCCCTTCTTCTGCATAAACTCTTGCAGATAGTCATACAAACCTACATAAATTTCTCCTGTGCCTGGTGAGTAGAGACGAATCTTTCCGTCCCAATGCCTCTTTTTGTAGTGAGGCATGTATTTGGCATTTGGGACATCAAAGCAGAAGTAGTCTGATAACTCTTTGTGGACGTGCTGCTCTGCTTCAACTTTCAGAAAGACTTCGTTTTTCTTTTCTACTGTTGTCATCTAATTGCATAATACTTGATGATGTCGAAAGCATTCTTGATATGAAAACCTCGGTTATCAATCTGTTTAAGAATCCTCTCAATAGAATTTATGCAAGTTTCAAGATACTCTACTTTTGCCTTTGCCTTGCACAAATCATCATCAGCATCGATGTAGAGATATAGATCTCCCTTCAATACTTTGGTAGGGAATGCCTTCCCTTCGATTGTCCTTTTACCTGAGTAGTATTCAAACTTCTCAAGTCTCTGTTTGCTGTAATTCCTTTCTGCTTCAGATAGCATCAACCTAAACTCATTCCAGTATCGAAGATACTTTGAGTGTAGACGTGCTGATTCAAGACTGTCGTTGGCAAGGAGCTCAGGCAACTCACGGTGGAGCTCAGAGTCCTTCTCCCACATCTCTTGGATTATGTCTAGATTCATTACTCAAGATTAGTCACACGGCGGTTGTCAGTGACATTCTGAATCTCATACATCAGATACCTAAAGGTAACTGTTGCTGTAGCGCTGTCACTGCCATCCACTGTAGCATTAAAATTCAATGCCGACAATGAGGTGGGAAACAATCCCTGAAAGACTACGTTGAAGTTTGAATTGAAGTTACTATTCAACACTGTAAGTGTTGCATCTGCAGAGATCAAATCAAACTCTTTAAGATTTGGTTGGTTATACTTGCCCTTCATGAATTCAATATAGGCAGACCTATCCTTGTGGGATGTGGGTGTGCCCAGTGCTCGCATCCAGTTGTGGACAAGACTATAGTTTTCAAGATCTTCATCGACCAGGAAGGTCATCTGAAAGTCTTCAAATTGCATGAAACCATCCATGGGCAGACTTCTACCGTAGATGGTTGATTGCTCTGGTTGTGTGTTATTGATACCAGGAATATTTGCAGACTGAGAAAAGTATGCAATCTTTGGAAACTTTGCCAGCGTGAATTTGAATCCAATCGGTGACAGGAAGTTTCTATTTTCAATCTGCTTATTCCAGGTAGTCATTAGAAGTCACACGCTACCTAATTATTTAGGCACCCTGGGGTATGAGAAACCAACCTCTGCCAGTTTGTTTAGGATTTCTCCATACTCCTTAAACATTTTGTCCCCAGCAATAAATCGTCTTTGAGTATGCCAAATTGCTTTTGCAAGTAACTCGTATTCACTTTCGCTGAAATCAACACAGACATCTTTCATTAGTTACTTTCCTTTGATAATGTTTTCCATTTGGCGACGGACATGATCTCGATGATCTTGGTCTTCGTGATCTTTCCTAGAATAACCATGCTTGTTATGGACAATGAAATGTCCCTGACATATCATAGTTATACCGAATAGGAAGAGGGTAATCACCCCCACCCATTCTACAATGTGATTTTCAACCATGGGAGTAACGGTGGGATAACACCGACGAGACGTAACAATCCTTCTGCGAATAACGCTAGGACCACCCATCCCACACACATACTAATGATGGATGCATTCCTATTGTGACGACGCATAGCATCGGCAATAGACTGATCGATCATTGACTGCACTTCATCACGATCCATGACGCTCCTCTGGGGTGTAATCATCGTCCTCCTCATATAGGGGACAGGGCTCCTCAAATAGGATATCTACCTTGGCTCTGTTGACTCTCCTTTGTAGCAATTCGTAATCTGCATCAATAGGTAAACTCATTCAGATAGTCCAACAACGTATTGATAACTTGGTGAGCAGCTTCCTTTTTCTCCTCGGTATCAAAACGATCGTCAGTATCGTCGAATAGTGAAGTCTTCATCTTTAGGAGTTTGGAATTGATGTCAATTCTGTCCATTCTTGACCTGGGCATTTAACACCTCTCGCTAACACCATAATACCTACTATTTATTTTATGTCAGGTATAAGTGCTTATTTGTTAGCGTATCCTAATCTCTTTGTCTCCAATCGTCAGGTTTATCCTGGTTAAACCAGTCTACAATTTCATCAGCACTACCAAAACCTGTGCGGTGATTTGATGGATCTGGATCACCCAATCCCATCTTATTCATAAAGTCATCCATGCTGCCCTCAACCATATCAGGGTTAGCAGCACGACCTCTTGCTCTTTTAAGCATCTCTCTGGCAGAAGTATTTGCTTTACCCAACTTCTCTGCCCAGATCATGTCTTCTAATTTAACTTCTTCTCCGTTGGCAATGCACTTACAAATAAACTCTAAACGTAGTCTATACTGAGTTGAAAGCATGTTAGTCGTCCGACAGGTAATGTTCTAATTGATTGATCCTTTGGAATTCTTGATATGCTGCTTCTGAGCGATTGTGGAGGACATCTCTGATATCATCCACGATAACAGTAGGATCGACATAATCGTCAAGATACTTATCAATCGCTTCTTTCAGGTATCTATATCTGTGCCACTCTGGTGAATACGGTTTGTAGTCCATAGCAAGATTAGTAGATACATCTATTTAGATAATAGCACAAAAAAAGGGACCCGAAGGTCCCTTGATTGATTTGTGAATGAATCACATGAGGTTGTCAACCAGCACACGACGATAGTAGCGGTTGGCGTTAGCGGTAAGAGCGCCGCTGCCTTGAGTGGTGCCTTCTGCGAAGGGATTGGCGACCATGCCGTAGCGGGTCTTGAAGCCAATTTTCGGCTGGAAGGTGTCCTGACCCACGGCACGCACCATTTGCAGGGGCACATAGGGGCAGTAGAAGAGACCAGCGTCATAGGCGCTGCTACCCTTGTAACCAGCCACATAGAAGTGACGGTCAGAGACGTTAGCAGAGTAGGGATCCACATACACCTTGATGCGACCGTTGAGGGTGCCAGCAAGGGTGCTGCTGTTGTCGTCGGGAAGCAGGTTGCTGTTACCAGCAAGTGCGGGGGTGTAGTCAAGCACACCAGCCATGGACAGAGCAGATGCCACATCAGCAGAGCAGATGAGGATGTTGCCCTTGCCACGACGAGTCTCATGACCGATGGCATTCATGTCACGCTCGATTTGGAAGAGCAGACCTTTGAATTTCTCCACCGACCAACGACCGTTGGAGTCAACGTCCAGGTCGAAGATACCAGCAGTAGCGGTGTTGTTTTGAGCGCCAGGGCGGGCGATCTGATAGACGGTTCTCACGACCTCGCGGTTGATCTCTGCCAGCACTTCAGTGCTGAGGATGTTGGCGAGCTCGGACTCAGCGTCCAGACCATGCACTGCCTTCAGGTCTTGAGCAAGCTCAAGGCTGTATTCGGCTTTCAGGGCACGCGACTTAGCAGTCACGGTGACCTTCTCGATGCTGAAGTTCATTTCAGCGAAAGCGTTACCAGCAGCATCACCCAGAGCTTCAGACTGAGCGGTGCTCATGCCTTGGGCATTGGTGTAGGTGCCAGATGCATTCAGCAGACCAGGGTTGCTGCCGCTCTGAGCGGTTGCGCCGAGGTTGCTAGCAGCGTTCTCAGCAGAGAACTCGGTGTCTGCTTCGTTGAAGAATGCTTCGGTGCCAGAGGTGCGATCGGTGCCATAGCGGGAGCGCATGGCGAAGATCAGACCAGTAGGACCAGTCATCGGCTGCACACCAGCGATGTCATAAGCGATCAGCTTAGGCATCGAGCGGCGGATCAGCGAGATCAGCACGGGGTCGAAACCAGCAACAGGACCTGTTGCAGTAGCAGCGCCACTGAAACCAGCGGGGCTAGAACCAGCACTCATGGTGGGAGCGGCTTCGGTCATCAGACCACGCTCTTCACGGATGAATTTCTCTTGGTTCTCAAGCAGGATAGAGGTCACTGCTTTCTTATAGCCATCAACGATCGGGTTAAGATCGGAGTGCTCAAGAATGGGGGACCACTTTTCCTGCAGATGCTCGGAATTGAACATTTGCTTTTACTCCTTGGAAAAATGTTTGTTTACTTAGTTGATCACTTAGTCCAACGGGACAGAGCCTTAACGTAGGCATCCATCGATTCCGTCACGACCTGACTTTGCTCCACCTCAACGTCTTCGGAAACTTCCTTAGACTCAGGTTTTGTGGAGAAGTAGGAATCACGGAGGGTAGACACCTTCGCACGGAAGGTCTCTTCATTATCAAACTCAACAGCCTCGGCAAGGGACGCCAACTTCTCACGCTGGGTGAGAGTCAGACCCTCTGAGACTTCGCTCACGATCCCATTCTTAACAAAATTGCCGATCTCTTTGTGAAGAGAAACATTCTCTTCAATCGACTCGTTGAGTTTATTCTCCATACGATCCAGTTGATCGATCATCTCGTCAACCAAATCGAGTTTTTCTTCGGGGAGATCAATATGATTCTCCACGAAAACTTGCTTGATTCCGTCAAGAATGTTTTCAGCCATCTCGGTCTTGATGCCTGCTTCAATGGCGAGACTATTGTCTTCCATCCACTTGGTCACAGCATAAGTGAGATACTCATCGACTTGCTCAGCGAGCTCAGTCTTGACAGTTTCAATTTCTTCTGCGAGGACTTTAGCATAATCCTCGTGCATACGCTCCAGCTCTTCGTTGAGTCTGGAAACAACCGCCGCTTCAAAGATGGTCGCTGCCTTTTCTTTGAATTCTTCAGAGAGGTCTTCGCCTTCGGTCAGAGCAGCAACGTCTGCGCTCAGATCGACTTCGATGATGCTAGAGGTTTCTTCTGCCTCTTCCTCAGCAATCACTTCCTCACCTTCATGCTCGGTGTGATCGAAGGTCGGTTTCTTGGACAGAGTGTCCTGCTTGTTACCCGAAGCATCAGAGGGCTTCGTAGTAGGAGCAGAGGCGCTCTTGCTCACGACACGATACTTGTTAGAATCGTCGTCGGGCTTGCTGTTTTGGGGCGTAGGACCACCAAGATCTTGGATGCCGCCGAGAGCAGAACCTTCATTCTCCAGTTTTTTCTGGGGATCTGCGGGCTTAGCATTTGCCGTCACTTGGTTTTCTTCCAGATTCTCAATCTCTTTGGACATCGTAGTCTCCTGCGGTACAAAAGGCGGTTTTGCTATAGTTATTTATATATTAGAAACTTTGAAGAAATTGTGCAAACGCGGAAAGTTTTCTCTCTTCGAGTTGCATTCTGCTTGCATTATCAATTCGTTTCTTGATTTGCTCAATCGTTTGCTCGTGGACAGCACCATTGGCATAGACCCACTCTTTTCCTTCCATGATCCCGTTAACGAAAGCATCGGGAGCAGAAGGATCAGCAACGATATCTGCGGCGGTGGCAAGCATAAAGTCATCACAGACAATCTTGCAACCTTGCTCTTCTCTGATGGATCCCAAACCACGGGAGGAAACTCCCAGTTTGACACCCTCATCAAGAAGCGACTTAGCGATATTACCCATAGGGGTATCGAGAAGTCTTGCTTTACCTACATAATTATTACCCTCTTTGGTAAGAGAAGTAATCAGGTGAGACACACGATCGAGGTTGATAGTAGGACCATCGGGATGACCCAACTCACCTAACGCACGTCCTTTAGTTATATAGCTCTCATTGTATTTTGCAACTTCCCTGTCCAGGGTCTCGATGGGATACATCCGACCATTGCGATTCTTGATCGCACCCTGAAGGAAGACGCCTTCGATAAAATGGCTCTTCTTGCCATTCTTACCTTCGGTGATTACAACTTTCGCTGTTTCGATTTCTTCTCTAATCAGTTTCATCGGTGGTTTCCTCTTCGGATTCTGGTTGCTCTGTTTCCGCTGTGGGAGTTTCTTCTTCCTCGTCTTCCTCTTCAGGAGTCATGAAAGATTTGCCAACTTCCACTTTTTTGGCATCAATAGCAGACATTGCTGCGTCTTTCATACCAGTTGCAACATAATCGCTAAGGTCCTTTTGACCAGCGAAGAGTGCATTCACAATATCAAGAGCGGCTTGGGTAGGCATAACAATAAGATACTAATACTACTATTTAGATATTTCCTTTTTCGTAATCCTTGGGATCAATACCTTGCTCCGCAGGATCTGGCTCAGGAGGTTGCAGTGACATTGCCATCTGCTCATGCTCCATCTGTTGCATTGCCATGGGATCAATCAGTTTCCCATCTGCAATTTCTTTCTCCATCTGTTTATCGATCTCGTTAAACTCATTGTCAGTCTGACGTAGAATTTGACGACGAAGATACTCAAGAGAGAAATACTTGCCAGCGTAAGGGTCCATCTGTGCGAGAAGAGCCATGCGCTCATTGAGCAGCTCCTTCTCTTTTAATTCGCTGAAGTAGTTGTCCGCAACGAAATCGTATTGGATATGCTCCTTCATGTCATCCCAATCTTCAAGGGTGATAACACCCCTGAGGACCAGTTGAGTTTTCAGAAGATCGTTGAAGAGATCACTAAAACGCTTTCTCAGTCTAACGATAAACTTCTGGAATTTAACTTCATCGCGGGTGATCTCTGCAGATCTACCAACGTTGAAAGTGTTGTCAGATTCCAATCGTGACTCAGGGACATTCAGAGCACGATACAGTTTCTTTTGGAAGTACTTAACGTCTTCCAATTCTCCGAGGTTTTGCCCGCCAGGTAGGGTAGAAATTTCTGTGCCACGCCCTCCCTCGCGGCGAGGAAGCCAAAAGTCTTCCAACATAGACATAAATTTCTTATCGTCACGAATCTCGCCAGTGTCAGCATTGTAAACAAGCTTATTGCGATAGCGAGACATCACCTCACGAAGGTATTGCTCTGCCTTTTGTTTGGGCAGATTACCCACGTCAATGTAGAAAATTCTACGCTCAGGTGCTCTGGACAGACGATAAATGACCAGAGAGTCTTCGATCATACGAAGTTGGTTGAGTGCTTTAATTGCTTTGTGCATGTGCGACAAAACAATATTGCGATTCATATCCAACTTACCAGAGTGGACATAGCAGATTGCATCAGGAGCAATCCTTACACCATGGTTTTCGTATCCTCTAAGTCCTTTGGGAGCATAGATATAGTATTCGATGCTCTTGGGGACAAGACTTGCAGTTTGAGGATCAATAGGATTCGCTAACTTATCCTTGTTAGGTTTGTCGTATTCAACAACCTTTTTGATCTTCCTCGGATCTATATAGCGGATTTCTGAGATACCTGCTGAAGGATCTTCAGGATTGATCATCTTATGATAGAAGAGTCTCCCGTCAATATACCAGCGACGGAAAATGTCATAGCACCTTCTATCAAAATCGAGAAGAGAAAGCACATTCTCAAACTCTTCTCTAATTCTTTTCTTGACAGAATCGGGGACCTTCAGGTTAGACAACTCAATGTCTACAGGGTGATCATCCAACTCGCCAGCGATGGCTTCGTTAACGATGTCGTTAATGGCAGAATCACACTCTGGGTGAAGTGACATCTCACGGTATCTACCAATGAGATCTTGCTCACTACCTTTTGCAGATTCTTTATCCCCAAAGTCTACATACTGACCGAAGTAACCACCTGCAACTATAGGCTCGGCGGCATCTTCTGTGTCTTTACGCACAAAAGAAGGACCCACCTTAGATGAGCCCTTCTTTCTATCAAGGGAATAACCAAATAACTGTGACATTTACCTGTCGTCGCTGTATATTTATTATTTATTATATCAGATTATTCCCCTATTTGATCAGTTGCCTCCCTGGTGGTTAGCAGCGTTAACATCATCAGTGTATGTCCAGTATTGGACTTGGAATTCAACAGTATACTCCTCAGCAGTGTCGTTGCTATCCCAGGCGAGATCAATCGCACTGATGTTGCTCGGCCAAATACCTTGGAATTGATAGGCACGAGTCTGGGCACCTTGACGATCATACTGACGCACGATGGCATTAGTTTGATAGTCGGCAGGAGAATCATACTCTTGCTTATTCTGTTGCAGCGCTTGGATTCTGGTGGACCATGCTTCAAGTTTCGCACGGATAGCGAAGTCAGCATCGTTGAGGATTGTAACTGTCCAAGGCTCAAATGTGCGGTCACCAGCGATCTTCAGAGTGCGACCGCGATAGGGGACTTCCACAACACCCACTGTAGATGCAGGGATGTTTGCTGCCTTAACGAGGAGGGTTGCAAGACTCTCGCTACCACCACGAGCAGCACCAGCAGCAGTTTCTCTATTGTTTTGTTGACCTGTTGCGCCGCCGACTGACGGTTGGTCAAGACCTTGAGGGAAAACCAATTCAACTTGGAATTGGTTAGGGCGGGCAAGATCTCCGATTCTATTTCTGAAATCAAAAATAGGAGTATAGATACTCCCCCCTTCGACATTGTTGGCCATTTTTGTAACTCCTATTTGGAAAATGATTGACTACGAAGTCGTAGCACGGTTTACGGAAGGGGGACCGAAGTCCCCCACTGGATAACAAGTTAGCTCACAACCTCATTGAAGCTTGCACCAGTCCTGGTAGCAGTGAATGTAAGTGTGATGTAGTTGATGGATCTTGTGGGCTTCACGAAGATCTCAGCATAGAACTCTCCACGGTCGATGGACTCAGGAGTGTTGTTTGTGCCATCACACACAACCAGGAAGTCAGTCACACCACGGCGGGACTGGACAGAGCGCATGTAAGGATCAACCAGATTCTTGAATGCCTGACGAGTAAACTCATCATTCAATTCAAAGAGTTGAGTCTTAGCAGCCTCGGCAATAGCAGCCTCGATAACGAGGAAGAGACGACGGACATTGATACGGTCGAATGCCGAAGAATGTGCCAGAGCGGTCTTATCACCGAAGAGGACAATGCCCTCGCCAGGGAATGCAACGATCGGGTTAATGCGAGCAGAATACAGGCGATCTCTGTGATCCTTCAGGGGGGAGTAGGCAAGCTTCACAGCGTTGCGAAGTTGACCTCTTTGGAAACCTGCAGGAGAGAACCAGGGCTCTTGGTTGATCGATGTGCCAAGGACAAGACCAGCAACGTCAGCGTTACAGGGGATGTAACGATACTTGTCGTTATACTTGTCGTAGATGTACTTGTAGTTGTTGTCAAACACAGCGTAGGAGCTGGAAGACAGTTGATCGAAGAAGGAGATTGTCTTGTCAACGATTGTAGTCGTATTGGGTTGACCGATAATATCGGTGCGGTGGGGGGAGACAAACGCCATGCAATCCTTACGGCTAGCAGCGATGTCGATAACCTTCTGTGCTTTGGCAACAGAGTCACCAACAGAGCTCATGCCAGGACCCATGAGGATGTAATCAACTTCCTCGGTCTCGGGATCAGCAAACAGATCATAACCAGCAAGCAAGGAAGGACGATCAACGGTATAACCATCGACGCCACCTTGCAGGTGATACTTGACAGTTGCCTGATTCTTAGTGCCAACCAGAGGGGTGGACTTAGGATCAAGACCAGTGATGTTATCCTGACTCCAAAGAGCAGCATCATTCTTCAGAAGGTCGAAGTCGCGGTTGGTAACGGTGTTACCCCAGCTGCCATTAGCTGTAGCGCTACGATCAAAGACTCTAGCACTCTCATGACCACCCCAGTAGATATACTGGGACTGATTCATCAGGACATCCACATAGTAGAGGGTGTCGCCTTGAGGACTCTTAGCGTCGGTTGCCTTAGACAGGTTGGTGAATTTCTCAAGCAGAGCACCAGGAGTGCCAGTCAGAGCACCATCGCCATCAAGGACGAGGACGTGCAGGAGGTCACGAGTGCCGCCACGATCTTCTGCCCAAGCAGATGTGCCAGGACGAGGAGCGATATTGATCCACTTCTCATCGTTGCCATAGAGACGAGTCTCATAGTCATCAGCAACAGCAGTGAGGCTGACGGTGGCAGAAGCGCCATCTTCAACAACAGTCTGGTTTGCTTGGAATTTGGGAGACTGAGGATTCAGAGAAACTCTCAGCTCACGGTTGATGGATTCGATAGCAGCAGAGGTGCCAGTGGCAGATCCAGGAGCTCCAGCAGAGTTGGCAAGCTCAGTCAGCTCACCATGACCATCGGTATCGCCAGCGATGAAAGCAGTAGAAGAAGTGCCGTCGATTTCGACTTCCAGTTTCTTGTGCTTAGCATCATAGGCAACGATGCTACCAGTGATGTTACCCGAGTCGGCAGTGAAGAAGTTGCCAGCAGTCCAAGATCCAACCAGACTAGAGTCATCCTTCAGAGTCAGGATCACAGTGTAGGAGTAGACCTTAGCGTAGATGTTTGCTGCGCTATAGGAAACCTCGTTACCTGTGGTGAATTCCCACTCAGCAGAGGAGGGTTGCGAGCAATACAGGACCTGATCAGCGCCAGCGTCTGTCATCACAACACGGACAGAGTTGCCAAAAGAACCAGGGGTCTTAGCAGCAAACTTCCAGTTGTTAGCAGCGTCCTTAACGACATTCTCATACTCATCCAGATTCTTGATCAGGGGAGGAGTAATGCCAGTAGCGGTTTGCTCGTTGAGTTGGGTCTTGTTGCTGGTGACGGTCAGCAGGCTAACTGTCGATCCATCAGTGTGAGCAGCAGCAGTGGTGCCCAGGACAGCGCGAGTCACGGTCAGGTCGTTACCTGCAACAGCAGTAACCTGCATGACCTCGTTGTCAACTCTGATGTAGGAGTTGGTGCCTGCGTTGAGTGTTGCAGCAGAGGCAACAGTCAGGGTCAGATCAGCATCAGTGAAGGTAGCGCCTTCATTGATTGTCGAAGCAGTGCCAGCGGCTTCGATCAGGGTAACCTGAGAGCCAGCGTCGTGGGACACAGCAGCGGTTTGAAGTTGACCACGAGAAACCACCACGTCGTTGCCACTCACAGAAGCGACAGACATGATTTCAGCATCAACCAGAAGAAGGTCAAGCACATCAAAGTCAGTGGTTGACTTAACTGTCACAGTGGTATCTGTGGCACTCAGAGTAGCGTCGGTAAACTGAGCAGTATCGATAGAGTTTTTGAGCGAGTTGCTCATGGCACGGACAACCCTGAGGGTGCCACCATAGAGCAAATACTGGGCGGCGCTAAACCAGTACTCGAAGTTAGAATCGTTGGGACGACCGAAAATAGCAAGAAGCTCTTTCTCGGAAGTGATGGTTGTCAGTTGCTCGACAGGACCTTTTTCAAACGATCCAACAATAGCAGCAACGTTGTCAATCGTCGCATTCACTACGTTGGTTAGGTCTCTTTCAAGTACGACAACACCTGGGGATTGTTGCGTTGAAGCCATCTGTAAGTCTCCTAGTGGTCAATTTCGGATGCTACAAATATTTAGTAAAAAGACTTTTTTCAGTGGGGAAACAATGCATGAACATACTACCAGTCAGGATATTCCCACTTATCGAATACCCGATTTGTCATACGACTTGCAACTATCCTCAGGATTGTGCAGCGTTTGCATTCATAGGAATATGATGACAATGCAGTCCTATCCTTTCTAGTCCTATAAAAGTCTTCCAATAAATCTTTGACCTTACCACATGACCTACATCTTCTCTGAGTGAGAAATAAATGCTCCAGTCCTAGTTGGTCTTCAATATCCACTATCTATAGTCCCACATGTATGACATGTCACCATACTCATCAGTATGCCATCTATCACCAGCATCATCTACAAAACTGGTATCCTCAAATCCATCGGAGATGAATCCAAACGGTGCCATGTCTGCTTCGATCTGCTCCTTCTGCTCCAAATACAAACGTTGCCTTACATCACTGTCATGCAACTCTTTGAAGTAATCGGTTAATGCCAACCAACTAAAGATAACCAGACACATGGCAAGGTCATCATTACATCCCTCTTCTGCCTCCCATGCTTGACCTCGTTGAATAAAGGTAGTCAACTCAGCGATAATATCGTAGTCGGTGAATACCAGTTTATCAGATTCCAAAAGTTGTTTCAGGTTTGAGCACCCAGACTTCTTAACAGTAACACTCATCTTGACACCAAGTTGTGTCTTAGTGCCAGAGAATCCCTGACCAACAACCTGCCCTGCTCTACCACGCATGGCACACATCAGAAGGTTATCGTATTCAAGATCAAACTGTAAGATGTCTGCTACCTGCCCACCAATGTCATTGACCTCCACCATCACATAAGCGTGATTGTAGTTGCAAGCAACTTGATGGATGACATTTGGGAATAGAAGTGGTTTGATTGTATTGTTTCGATACTTGGCAACAATCTCATATGGAATAGTTGTCGTATCAAATACAACAAAGGCAGAATAGTCTTTAGTCAGACCCCTAGCAACGTCAACAGTAATGACATACTGATGCTCTGGGACTGGCTCTTTCCAGATATCCAATCCAGCACTAGATGTGATTGGATCTTCATATACAAGTGTCTTGAGTTTGCTCGGAGCAATCAGTGTATTTGCAGATCCGAGAAACTCACACTCAAATTCTTGGTTAAACTGCTCGGGAGACGTGTTTCGTATCGTCTGCTCCTTCCAGTTATCGTCTCTACCAGGCACCTCAGACCAGTGGACATCGGTAGTGACATACTCATTGCGACCCAACTCAGCGTCGTGCCACAACTTGTAAAACATATTCATCCCCTTTGGCGTGGAGATGATGATCACCTTTGTAGACTTACCAGAAGAGATAGTAGGATACACAGAGCTAAAGAACTCGTCAGCAATGTGAGTCGGAATGAAGGCGAATTCGTCCAGAAAAATGATATTAAAAGACATGCCCCTGACAGCAGAAGCGGAAGTAGATGCAGCCATGATCTTAGAGCCGTTTTCCAATTCCAGACTGCCTCGGTTCCAGTTGACAACACCTTGCTGCATCCACTTGGGGAGGTTTTCATATGATAGTTGCAAACGCTGAAGCATTTCTCTTGCCGTCGCTGCCTTGTTAGCAAGGATGGCAATATTCACGTTGTCGTTAAACAGCGAATACCACAACAGATAGGCAGTCACAACTGTGGACTTACCTGACTGTCGTGGCAGTTTCGCAATGTTAAAACGATTATCATGAAACTTGGTAACCATCTCCGCTTGGAATGGATACAACTCAAAAGGAATAAGACCTTTGTCAAGAGAGATGATCTGAATGTAATTTTTAATAAAATACACTGGATCCTGACTACACTTGACAAACTCTTCAACTTGCTCAGGTGTAAAATTCTGAGCAATGTTTGCCTTCTTTAGATTAGGATTACCAAGATAAATGTCAGACGGTTGCATATCACTCCACTAATGTGCCATGTGCGCGACGAATCTCACGCAACTCTTCAAAGTCCTTTTGCTTGGTGCCACCATCATAGGGCCAAGCATATCCTTCTTCAATCATTTGCTCATTGAGTGAGAGCTCTGCGTCCCCAATGTATAACCAACCGAGAAGGCGACCGTACTTACCCACACCGCCAACAAGCTCTGTGCGAATAGTAAGCTCATCGTCACCAGAAATAGCGCCTTCCAATTTCTCTTTGAGCCAGTTGGTTGCGTCGTATCCGAGTGCTTTTTCTTCTGCGTCTTTTGTGCGTTTCTCTGGAGTGTCAACACCAGCGACACGAACTCTTTCCTTTTTATAGAGATCAAATCCCAAGTCGATAAGTACATCTATAGTGTCTCCATCAAGGACTTTCACTATCTCCGTCACTCGGAAGTTGTAGCAGCTCTTCCTGCTCGGGGGTTTCATTGCGCCCATGCGATTCTTTCTCGTCGATTCCTAATATATAGGCGACTACATAAAAAACTCCAATGAGGAGCAATACTATGCTAAGTATCACGCTCCATACTGGATCGTTTACGTCATTCAGTGGGCGGAGTATGAGATTCATGGCGCTTTACAAATGGCTCCCAGTGCTCCCAGTTGTATTTATGGATTGCCCATATACCAACAATAGGAACAACAATCAATAACGTTGCTAATGCTCCGAGTGTCCATGGAGTTTCCATGGTATGTCTAACAATCAATGTCACCTTGTCCATAGGTCTCTAAAATATCGGTCAACGTGATGCAAGCAATCAAGTGGTGCTTCTTCGTCATGTAATGCCCAACCTAAACAAAAGTCGGACATTTCTTGAGTGACATTTGGCACCCCAAACATTCTAGAAAAAGATGACATAGCAAACCAATACCGCTTCTTAGTGAGCGGTTCCATTTCCTTTGTACATATCGGTGTCATAGTATCCACCTTTCCTAGATCCGAAATAGATTGTCGTTAAAACAAAAGGCACCGCCACAATAGCAAGTGCCCATCCAAGTAAATGTTCCATTATGGATTGTGATTTTTTGAATCTTTGATTTTATTGTATCCCCATACAGCGAGGGTGCCGATACCTAGACCAGCAATACAGCAAAGTAACATGTGAATAATATGCTCGAAGGTCGAATGATCCGCGTGATTCATCAGAGATTCTCTTCTTGCTCAGTGAGAATAACACAGTCGCTGGTGGGATATGCCACACAGGTCAGGACCCAACCTTCTTCAACTTGATCATCATCAAGGAAAGATTGCTCCTCATTGTCTACGGTGCCAGAGATGAGTTTCCCTGCACAAGCACTACAAGCGCCTGCTTTACATGATGAAGGGAGGTCAACACCTGCCTCTTCTGCTGCTTCAAGAATGTACTGATCTGCCTCACATTGGATGGTAGTTTCAGTGCCATCGGGAGACTGGAGAGTAACATTGTATGCCATAGTTAGTTAACGTGAATAGTGCCGATCATGCCTGCTCCTTTGTGGGGAGCACACCAGTAAGTATAATCACCTGCCTCGGGGAAGTCAATCGTAAAGTCTTCACCTGGCAACATTGCCAAACCTTCGTGAGACAATTCAGGATGATCCTCCACCACTACATTGTGGGGAGGGAGCATATTGTTGACGAAGTGGACAGATTCACCTGCCGAGATAGTCACTTCAGCAGGATCGAAGACTAGGTTACCATTGGCACCCATTTGGACATCAACTGCCCATGCAGGGACAGCAAAGAATAGCGTAGCAATTAACGCGAAAAGAAACTTCATAAAAGTTTATGATTGCTACACTATATAGGTATCGATACTTAATTGTTACGAATTACTGTCAGCGTCTCCTCGCATATCCTTGTCCATTTCAGGAGCATTCTTATCCAACTCAGAAAATCTTTTTTCCCAAGTATCACCACCATCTGCACCCTTTCTAGGATTGATGCACTGGAAGTTGCCCAGTTTATTACATACCAGTCCAGCAAGGTCTAATTCATTTCCCATCTTCCCCGTGCCAGACCAGTAGTGCTGTCCATTGATCCACAGTGCCCCACACTTAGGACACTCTACTCTACTGACACTAAGATCAGATAATTCCTTTTCATTCATTTGGGTCTACTTCCTTGAAGATACTACTAAAATCTGTCGGAGGAAGTCCAAGATCCCTTTCTAATCTACGCTTCATCCGCCACAGTTGAAATTTAACGACTTGATACCTGAGTGTCAAATCAATGTAGGCGAACACACGCATTGTGCCCTCCATGCCAGCATACCAAATCATGCAGCATAGAATGAGGACACATAGATAGAATGCTACCATGTTGGTATCCCGTGGTTACAATATAATATACCACTATTTACCATTTTGAGACATTCTTAAGACTAATGTAAGACATTAGAAGAAATGATTAAGGGAAATATAGATAGTCAGTATTGCCAGGAATCGGTGTATCGTCCTTGATAAGAAGAATATCAAATGCTGCAGTGAAACGACCATTGTTACTACGAGTCGTTAGACGCACATCAATATCCGAATGCTCTGGGATTGCAACTGGGTAAGTGAAGGTGTAATCATAGAATCCACCATCTCCACTAACCTCAAAAGTATGACCAACTCGGAAAGCAGTTCCAACAGCGTTGTATCTTACATACATATAACCCGTTGCATCTGCACCTGCCTGTGCTGAGCAAGCACCCCTGTGAATGTATGCAGTGTATCCATCTGGCACGGTATATACTGCCATCAGAGTTTGTCCAAGTCCTGCAGTGATTCTCAGGATAGTAGTGCCACCACGAGAGAAGTTTACTTGACCAAC
>Ga0181580_10000360_pt1 | contig 33235 bp, 32 predicted proteins | sample 071ome_23_FD_132413 | JGI IMG/M metagenome (GOLD analysis project Ga0181580, IMG submission 132413) | Coastal salt marsh microbial communities from the Groves Creek Marsh, Skidaway Island, Georgia - 071403BT metaG (megahit assembly) | ecosystem: Environmental > Aquatic > Marine > Intertidal... | reverse complement strand
GTGACAGTCCGCACCCAATCAGCGATATCAATGCCAGCGGTTGCTGAGCCATACATTCGCAGACGGGCAGTGCGGCACCTTGAAAAAGGGCGAGTGGTTGTCTTCGCAGGTGGTACCGGCAACCCGTTCATGACTACGGACACCGCTTCTGCGCTGCGAGCGTTGGAGATAAACGCCGATGTGCTCATCATGGCGAAGAATGGTGTAGACGGTGTTTACGACTCAGATCCACGCAAGAACGTTTCAGCCAAGAAATACGACCACATAACCCACCACGACGCGTTGTCGAAACGATTGCAAGCCCTCGACAGCACAGCCTTGTCTTTGTGCATGGACAACTCACTGCCAATCGTCGTGTTTGACATTTTCAAACAGGGAAATCTTGCCACGGTTGTGTCCGGCGAGAGCGTCGGAACGTTGATCGACGGAAACGAGTAATCTGAACTGCTCTTGGACTGGTAAATGAGCCGGTCAGGGAGTATTTTCTTGTTCATAGATTTCGAGTTAATTAGGCAGTCGCCAGGTTCGGAGATGCGAGGATGTTGGACGAAACGCTAGCCGACGCAAAACAGCGAATGAACGAGTCTGTTGAAGCTCTAAAAAGAGAACTTGCAGGCGTCAGGACAGGTCGCGCTTCAACCGGGCTTGTAGACAATATTCGAGTCGACTATTTCGGTAGCGAAATGCCGATGAACCAATTGGCACAGATCAACGTTGGCGACGCCCGAATGTTGGTCATCCAGCCGTGGGACAAGAACGCCATCGACTCGATCGCAAAAGCTATCCAGAACTCAGACCTGAGCATCGCACCGAACATTGACGGCGACATCATCCGATTAAACCTGCCGCCACTCACTGAAGAGCGACGTCGAGATCTAGTGAAGTCGCTGAAAGCGCGCGGTGAAGAAGGCAAAGTGTCTGTTCGATCAGCACGGCGTGATGCACAAGACACCATCCGGATGATCGAAAAAGAGGGCGAAGCTTCTCAGGACGACTGTGCCCGTGCTCAGAAGGACCTTCAAAAGCTGACTGACGATGCCGTAGCCTCGATTGATACTGAAACGGCAGCAAAAGAGGAAGAAGTAATGCAGGTCTAACCTGCCTTCTAAGCTCCTAAGGGTCGAAACATGACGGCCGAGAAAACCGCTCCAACAGTTCAGCCAAACGACGCCAATGGGATTCCGCACCATGTCGCGATCATCATGGATGGCAATGGGCGATGGGCAGAAGACCGCGGACTAGATGTGTCCGATGGTCATGAGGCTGGTTTCGAGAATCTGAAGAAGGTTGTCGATCACCTTGGGCGCAAGGGTGTCGGATTTCTAACTCTCTACGCGTTCTCAACTGAGAACTGGGACCGCCCTGAAGCTGAGGTCAACGGCATTCTTGAACTGGCAATATCCGTGATCGCACACGAAGCCCAGCAACTTCACGAGAACAATGTTCGGATTCGCCACCTCGGGAGAGTTGATCGAATTTCTGAAGCACTTCGCGACGAACTCAAGGCTGCGGTCGATCTCACCGCAAGCAACACCGGGTTAACTCTTGGGGTGGCATTTGATTACGGTGGCCGAGCCGAAATTGCACACGCGGCGCGTCGAATGATCGAAGACGGGATCGAACCAGGTGAAATCGACGAGGATAAATTCTCCAAGTACCTGTACTCAGCAGGTATGCCCGATGTTGACCTGTTGATCAGAACCGGCGGTGATTTGAGAATCAGCAACTTTATGTTGTGGCAATCTGCGTACGCCGAGTTTTACTCAACTCCCGTCTGGTGGCCAGATTTTCATGGAGACCACATCGACCAAGCCCTGGACGCGTTTAGCGGTCGAAAGCGCCGTTTTGGCAAGCGCGTCTAGTTGAGCGTCCAAACTCACGAACCGCATTTTCACTCGGGGAGATTCACTTGCGAGTCCGAATAATCACGGCAGCAGTCGGTATCCCGTTGGTTCTGGCTGCTATTTGGTCCGGTGTAGTCGGGATTGGCCTGCTGGCTTCTGTTGCAGGTGTGATCGCCGGGTATGAACTACACCGAATGATGAGACCAGAAGGCTCCTACCTTGAATCGATCAGGTCGGTTGTTTTAGTAGGTGGTCCCGCGATAGTCGCTTTCGCAACTGTCCTAGTGATGGACAACGAACTGCGTGAGTTCGAGGTCCTGCCGATTTTGTTAGCGGTCGCCCTCGCACTCGCCAATCTGCTCAGGTTCACAGTTGGATTACAGACCGGCGGTCCAACAGATACGGGTTCAATTCTCCGCTTCGCAGTTTTTGGAGCGTATGCGGGAATCCTGATCGCTCACTTTCCAGCCCTCGCAGGGCATGAAAAGGGGCAAGAATTCTTACTGTTCGCCATTCTCGTGACTTACGCCGTGGACTCGATCGCGCTATTTGTCGGTGTTGCTGTCGGACGACACAAGATTGCGCCATCCATTAGCCCGAAGAAGTCCTGGGAAGGGTTCATTGGCGGAATCATAGGTGGAGCAGTTGTTGCTTTCGCACTCGACGCAGTTCAAGAATTACCCATCTCGACGATGTTTGCGATCTCACTAGGAGCTTTCCTTGGCGTGACGGCGCTACTTGGCGACTTGTACGAATCGCACATCAAGCGTGTCGCTGGTGTAAAAGACAGTGGTGTGTTGATTCCCGGTCATGGTGGGATTCTGGACCGATTGGACAGCCTGATGCTGAACGTCGCGGTCGTATACTGGGTTGCAGTATGGATGGCTTGAAGAAACACCTAGTAATTCTCGGTTCTACCGGTTCGATCGGTCGGCAAACGCTCGACATTGTTCGCCAGTTCCCCGAAAGATTTGAACTCGTCGGACTTTGCAACGGTTACAACTCCGACTTATTTCGACAGCAAGTAGATGAGTTCAAGCCCAAATTCGTCAACACTCTCGGAGAATTCGAATCTGGTTACGGCGGTGCGAAATTAATTCCGACCGAGGAAATCGTCTCGCTTCCAGAGGTAGATCTCGTTGTTGCCGGAACCGTCGGTTGCGCGGGGATGTCATCGACCTTGGCAGCAATCGAGCACGGAAAATCGATTGCCCTGGCGAACAAAGAAGTGATCGTAATGGCCGGCGAGCTGTTGATGCAGAAGGCCAGAGAGCATGGCGCGACGATTCTGCCGGTCGATAGTGAGCCTTCGGCAATATGGCAGTGCCTGGAAGGTGAGACCAGTCCTCCCAAAAGACTAGTCGTGACAGCTTCAGGCGGAGCATTCCGGGATTACAAATGGGATGACCTCCACGACGTCACACCAGAGCAAGCTCTGAAGCATCCGACGTGGTCGATGGGTAAGAAAATTACGATCGACTCTGCAACCTTGATGAACAAAGCTTTCGAGGTAATCGAATCTCAGTGGTTGTTTGACATCCCTTTCGAGCAAATCGACGTAACTATTCACAGGCAGAGCATCGTTCACTCAATGGTCGAATTTGAGGACGGGACTCTAAAAGCCCAACTTGGTCCGACCAATATGGGGCAACCGATACAACACGCTTTGTTCTTTCCTGAAAGAGTAGCGAATCCTTCATTACCGACAATCGACGCTGTAGCGATGGGATCGCTCACATTTGAAGAGATGGATCCTTCTCTTTACCCATGCTTCAGTCTCGCCATCGAATATGGTCAGATGGGTGGAACTTATCCAGCGGTTCTAGCAGGCGCAGACGAAGCGGCTGTTCAACTGTTCTTGGACGGTCAGATCAAGTTTACTGATATTCCAAATGCAGTACAAAAAACCCTGGAAATGCACGAAATTGTTGCAGAGCCATCGATTGACGACACAATTGCTGCCGCGAACTGGGCAACTGAAATCACACTCAGCAGTAATAAAAGCTCAATAATTCTGGGCTAGCATTAACTACATATGCCAGACACAGTTTTTTACGGGGTCGTGACGTTTCTACTCGTCCTTGGCCCACTTGTAATTCTTCACGAATTCGGACACCTTCTTACCGCTCGCAAATTTGGAGTTAAAACTCTTGAGTTCGGTTTTGGATATCCTCCACGTGCCGGTGGCCTCTGGAGCGGCAAAACCCCTGTAAAGGTTGATTCACGCACCGCGTTTGAGATCGAAATGGCGGTGGTGAGCAGCGAACTCGCCGCCATGCCTGCGACCGATGAAGGTAACGCTAGAAGCACCGATGTCGTTTTGGCCGATGCGCCAGAACGCGTTGTCAGGCAAATCGAGACTGCCGACGGTGAATTTGTAACTGTTGATCAGCGGTCGATAATCGGTAAAACAGCGACTATTCGAACGGTCCGAGATGACGATGGAAACCAAGTTGCTGTTTCTGTTCGACCTCGTGCCAAGGGTGATGACTCAGAAGCCTCCGAGGGGGCAGACATCGTTACTGGCAAGATCAAGTCATTCGACGGTGACACGATCGTCATGGCAGACATGCTCTGGTCGTTTAACTGGCTTCCGCTTGGTGGTTTCGTCCGAATGGTCGGTGAGGAAAGCGGTCAATCGGTCGGCTCTCTAGGAAGTAAACCTCGATGGCAACGAATTGTAGTGATGGCAGCAGGAGCAGTCGTGAACGCGATCATTCCGTTCATCCTGTTACCACTCGTCTTAATGTGGCCATCCGACAAGGTCCTCAGCGATGTGACTGTTGCGACGGTATTCCCGGGTTCTCCTGCTGAGGAAGCTGGCATACGCCCTGGTGACCGGATCGTTAGCGTTGATGGCAGACCAGTCGACAACATTAGTGAGCTTCAACAAGCGGTAACTGTTCGACTCGGTGCTGAGTCTGTCTGGGAAATTGAATCGGGTATTCCGAATATTTTTGCTCGACCCGCAGAAGGTCAATATCAGTACAGCGGCGAGACTGAGAAAGTCACGATCATTCCTCGATGGAAGCCACCGAAGCGTGAAGTGGTCGAGACCGTAACTGATCCCGAAACTCAAATGGCGCTGTCGCAAGCCAGGATTTACCAGGCTGCCACAGGAACGAACGACACCCTAACGGTTGTTGTCGATCCAACAGACACGTTGTACCAAATCTCAGCTGCCGATGCTGCGGAGCTTGTTCCACCTGCCGAACTTGGCGACACACTAAAAGTCGTATTCGAAGCCGAAAATGCTGGCGAAGAAATTTCTCTGGCTGACGCTCTAGCGCATGACCATGGATTGGGCGTGATCACGCACATTCAAGAAGGTGCAACAGGGATTCAGATCAGCGAGGAACAGCGCCGCATTGAGAAAGTCGGTATGAACCCGCTTAAGGCATTCCCGACCGGTTGGCGGCAAACGATCGACACTCTTGTCATCACACGAAATGCGTTTACTACCGCAATTATCGGCAGTTCAAACCCGCAGTTTGACGGACCCTCAACAGTTGGACCTGTTGGAATTGGTCAGCTAACTGGTGAGGTTGCGACGGCGGATGCCGGACTCGACGTGAAAATCGTGACCCTTGCAACGCTTGCTGCCACGTTGAGTTTGTCGCTTGCGATTCTGAACATCTTGCCGATTCCAGCACTCGATGGTGGACGAATCTTCTTCGTATTCGTGGAGATCCTTCGGAAAGGCAAGCGAATTTCACCTGAGCGAGAAGGACTTGTTCACCTCGTCGGATTTGCCATGCTAATTGGACTGATCATCGTTATATCGATTCAGGATGTGAGTCGAATCATCCGCGGCGAATCGATAATCGGTTAGACAGGACATGACGCTAGCACAGGCGCGACGAAACCAAATGCTGATAGCAGGAATCAGCTCGGTGCTTTTGGTCGCGCTTTGGATTGTTGGTGACGTTCCAACAGGAATGTACTTTCTGCTTCCACCTGTGATTGTCGCAATGTGGATTCCTGCATTGCTCGCACACAAGCAAAGAATTGGGTCACTGCGTTGGAACCTGCTCTTTGGATTACTAGGGATTGGCGTCGTTTCGACTGTTGTCCGAGTGGTTCTGTACATCGGCAACGGGCAACTCTAAACGCACACCATGTTCAATGAGTTGTATCGCTCGAAGCCGAGTTCAAAGTAGACTTGATGGGTGCAATACCAATTGGTGAATTAAGCGAGGATAAAGCTGGCAGCGCGAGATAATACACATCCAGTAAATGTAGGTGGAGTAACGATTGGCGGCGGAAATCCCGTAGTCGTTCAGTCAATGACCGACACCGACTCTGCCGATGTTGCGGCAACCGTCGCTCAAGTAAAGCTACTCGCAGATGCTGGCAGCGAGATAGTTCGCATAACGGTAAACAACACCGCTGCAGCAGAGGCCGTACCGGAAATCAGCAAACGTCTTGCCGATCTTGGGTGCAATGTTCCGCTTGTTGGAGATTTTCACTTCATCGGTCACCGTCTGCTCAAGGACTACCCGGAGCTTGCCCAAACCCTCGCCAAATTCCGAATCAATCCGGGCAACGTTGGGCGTGGACCTCGCCACGATGAGAATTTCACCCAGTTCATCGAAATCGCACGAGATCTCGGAAAACCGGCAAGGATCGGCGTCAACGCCGGAAGTCTTGATCCTGACGTGATGGCTCAGAAAATGGACGAAAACTCGCGTCGTCCTGATCCGTTGGATTCTGAAGGAGTCGAGAACGCCGCACTTGTTGAGAGCGCACTTTCGAGTGCTGAAGCTGCTCTGGATATTGGCCTTTCTCCGAACCAGATAATCATTTCCTGCAAGGTCTCCAGGCTTCCACAAATGGTTGCTGTTTATCGTGAACTTTCTGAGAAGTGTGATTTCGCACTCCACCTGGGACTGACCGAGGCCGGCATGGGGCAAAAGGGAGTTGTGACAACCACAGCTGCCCTGAGCACCCTGTTAGAGCAGGGCATTGGTGACACGATTCGCGCATCTTTGACTCCAGAAGTTGGTGGAGACCGTGCGAAAGAAGTGAGGCTCTGCCAGGACATTCTCCAGGCGGTGGGCTTGAGGCGATTCCGACCATCGGTCACGGCTTGCCCGGGTTGTGGGCGAACAACCTCGACGTTGTTTAGAGAACTGGCCCAGGATATTCAGCAGCACATTGATGAGAGATTGCCCGAATGGCGCGGTCGTCACCCAGGCTCAGAATCGCTCCAGGTCGCGGTAATGGGATGCGTTGTGAACGGACCTGGCGAATCGAGGGCAGCGAACATCGGTATTTCACTACCGGGTTCAGGCGAAGAACCACGTGCTCCAGTATTCGTTGACGGGGAGCGAGTTACGTTCCTGTCAGGTCCGCAAATTGCGACCGACTTCATTGGAATGGTCGAAGACTACGTCGAGAAGACTTACGGGTCGTAGGCTCTAGGCAAGCTTCACGGCGGTGCCGTAGGCGAGAATTTCTGATGCGCCAGACGCGATCATCGATGTGGTGTATCGGATGCCAACAACTGCATCGGCGCCCATCTGTTCCGCCTCTGCGACCATTCGCCGAGTTGCCATTTCCCGCGTTTCTGCCTGGAGCCTGGCATATTCCACGATCTCACCACCGACGAGATTTCGCAGGGCAGCAACAATGTCTCGACCTGCATGTCGTGCTCGTACTGAGTTGCCGCGTGCGAGACCGATGACCTCGGTAATCTCTCGCCCTGGAATATCCATTGTTGTTGATTGGATCATGGCTTACTGATCTCCTGATTAACTGTCTCTACTTCGAATGTAACACCTTGTAGTTGTGATTCGTGGTGAGGTGATGTGTTGTATCCGTATTCTTGTTCCCTGCCCACCTAGTGGAATGTAAGATTTCGGTTTTCCGTTTAGCTGGGTTCGACAAGGAGCACTAATTGACACTCAACTGGCACGAAGTTGACCGTTTTTTGATGGGCGAGGCGTGGGCTGGATCGCTGATAAATCAGCACGTTACAGAATTGTGCGATGTGATTGGCCCGCGGTGGGGAGGCTCGGAAGAAGACCATCGAGCAGCCGACTACATTCGTTCTCAAATGAATGCGGCAAACCTTGACCGTGCCGAAATTGAGCCATTCCAGATCGACACATGGAACCACGGGGAAGTCGAGATTCGACTTGTGGACTCAGGGCGAGAAATTGCTTCTATGCCTTTTCTCCGTTGTAAACCAACGGATGTAACAGCAGCACTTGTCGATACCGGTCATGCAAGTGCTCACGAGGTCGAGAGTCTCGGTGATTCGCTACGCGGCAACGTCGCCCTAGCAATAATTGCGCCCGAACCTTTCACGACCCCGGAACCGTTTACTGCCAGGATCGTCAGGTTGGCACAAGCGGGAGCGGCTTGTGTGATTGCGGTCGAACCCAAGACCGGTGGACGTATGGAGTACTCGAACTCCGATGAATGGTTGACCGTGGGTCCGCAAAAAGACGCCATTGCCGTGATCAAAACAAGCTCTGAAGATGGAGCATATCTAAGCCGAGTCGCAGGAACTTCACCGGCCATAAAAGTGCAGGTGGAATCGACATACTTCGACTCGACTGCTTACAACACAGTGGCGGAAATTACTGGTGAGTCACATCCCGAACGACATCTGATTCTCGCAGGTCATCACGATACAGTTCTTGGCGCGCCGGGTGGAAACGACAACGCGTCTGGAACCATTGGTGTTATGGAGACGGCGCGAGTCTTATCCAAGCTCAAGGACGAACTTGGAGTTCGCCCTGGGATGTCGATTCGCTTTGCTACATGGAGCGGGGAAGAACAACACCTGCAAGGAGCGCGTGCGTACGTCAGGGATCACTATTCCGAAGAAGCTTCGAATCGAGAAGACAAGCCACTCCTGAACATCAACCTCGACGAACTATCTACTGGGCATATGAAGGGGATAGTGCTCACATTCCCTCACTTGCGATCGTTCATGCAGAACCAACTCGACACGCTGAATGACGGATTGAAGTGCCATGTTCTTGCCCACATGGATGCTCATTCCGATCACTTCCCGTTTGTTGAGGAAGCTATCGACGCGTCAATTACGTGGCGCTGGCGATTCTGGGGTAGGCACGAAACAGCGAACTTCCATCATGAGCCCGGAGATGCAGCAAACAAGTTGAACGCGAGAGAGCTCAAGGAATATGTCGGGCAATTGTCTCGATTGCTCCTGAGACTTTCGCACACAGCGCCTGAGGACTGGCCTGCGAATCCTCTCACCAAGGCAGATGTAAGAAATATGATCGAGGGCGACGCCGGGCATCATCACCCTGCGTTCCACAGCTAGTCAGCCGTTATGAAAGAGCGTCACCACCGCACAGATCGTAAGCATCCAAAAACCTGCACCTGCACTTCATGTCAGGCTCGACGACTGGCGGCGAACCAGCCAAAAAAGAAGAAAAAGAGAAAGCCAAAATCCCAGCGAGGTAAGGCTTCGAAGAAAGATGTTGCTGACGCAGCTGTGGCGGACGCGCTGGACTTTCTTGGGCTCGGGAATTCAGACGGAGAGAAACCGTAAATGTCAGATCAACGAGCGAAAATAGGACTCATCGGCGCCGGGTGGTGGGCAACAACCAACCACCTTCCCGTACTGGTCGAACGCGATGACATTGAGCTTGCAAGCGTTTGTCGTCTCGGAGCGGACGAGCTCCAACAAGTGAAAGAGCGATTTGGATTTTCACACTCAACAGAGAATTACATGGAGTTGCTGGAAACTCCGGGTTTAAAAGGCGTTGTAGTCGCATCTCCACACACCATGCACTACGAACACGCTCTTGCTGCGCTAAAGAAGGGCCTGCACGTTCTCTGCGAAAAGCCACTCACAACAAATGCAGAACATGCGCGAGAGCTGGTACGTGTTGCTGATGAACAAGGCGTGCAACTGATGGTGCCGTACGGTTGGCACTACGCGGAATTTATCCAGGAGGCGAAGCGTCGAATGGATGCAGGTGCAGTTGGAAAAATCGAATACGTCATGTGCCACATGGCGTCACCGATTCGGTCATTGCTAGAGGGAAAGCAGTTCCTCAGTGATGGTGGGGGAGCCGGCGAAAACATGTTTGAACCGGGAGCTGCCACATGGGCTGATCCTGAGATTGCTGGCGGTGGCTACGCCCTTGCGCAAATGTCTCACTCAGCCGGACTGGCGTACTGGCTCACGGGGCTTGAGGCTGAGTCTGTGGCCGCTCTGACATCGGCACCTACCAGTGCCGTTGAGCTCTATGACTCGTTTACCGTTAGGTTCACAAATGGAGCGATTGGGTCATTCTCTGGAGCCGGCACGTTACCCGATGACTCTCCGTTCCAGGTAGACGTTCGAATATTTGGAAACGAAGGGGTGATGAGCCTCGATTGCGATCGCGCCAGATTGCAGGTCCTGCGGAGCGATGGAGACAACTTCGAAATGCAGTTGAGTCCAGATGCAGGTGCGTATCAAGGTGGTGGTCCAACTGCGAATTTCGCAGACGTCGTTTCGGGAAAGGATGATGTGAACTGGGCTCCTGGATGGGCGGGTATGCGAGCGATCGAAATGATCGATGCCGCCTATCGATCAGCTTCATCTGGAGCGACTGAACTGGTTTAGATCGGGTGTGTGTGCTGACACTCATACGCTTTCCGCAATGAGCCTGTGGGCTCACGTCTGAGCCGATGAGCCGGTGGGGCTACCTAGCGCGAACCCTTGTGTGATCCTGTTGAGTCCTGTTGGTCCTATGCGTGCGTGTCACAGGTGGGAATACTGAAGTTATGTCGTCGCCCCAAAACGACATGAGCGAAAACAGTAGAAGCTAGGTCAACGCCCGCCCCATGGCAAAAACCGATGCGACATACCCCTCCGGGTCCAATCTCCTCGGTCACCTGTACCGACTGGTGACCGCAATAACGCACAGGACACCGGGTCGCAACGGACGATCTGAGCTTCTATTTGAGGCAGGGCGGATCCTCGGTGACAATTTTGAGTCACCGGGGCACTCCGCCCGCTTCGCTTCCCATCTTTCCAAGATCATCAAATTTGATTTTCTCGCGCTTGCGCAAATAGACCACACCGAGTGGACTGCTGAAAACCTGTTGCAGTGTGGTGTGCGCGTAAGCGGCATGTCGGACGGTTGGTCCGCAAGCCTGGACCTACTACCCCAACCAGAAGTACTGTCCTCTGACTCCGCGCTTGTTTGCGAAGTAGCGGACGTAACAAAGGTTGAGCATGACGTTGCGTGGTCATTACATCACGCGGGCGTACGTTCTCTAATTTCGGCGCCTATTCACGCGGATGGCACCGTGATTGGGTTGATGCTGATCGGCGCAAAGTTGCCAAACTCGTTCGGAGAGTTTGAATCGGACACAGCAACAACTCTGGCTGATTCGATATCAGGTTCGGTTGCCAATTTGCGACTGCATCAGCGCCTAAGGCGAGAACTAATCGAACGAGAGACGATCTCTGGTTTGACCAAGACGATCAGTTCTTCACTCGACATTGCCGCATCAATGGATGATTTTTCCGAGGAAATCAGCCGAGTTGTTCCAAACTCTGGTGTGTCAATTTCCGTCGATAGGGGAGCAGGCAATTCGAATGAGCTCCGATGGGCTACAACGAGCAACTCAGAGTTCACACCACAGGCCCCACGAACCTTGAAAGCAGCAATGAAAATTGGTGAGCGGTCAGTCGGAGAGCTCGCGTTACACTGTCACCCGACTGCTAAGTACACCCGACACCATCTTCGGTTGCTACAGTCACTCGCCTCAAACATAGCCGGACCAGTCGCTGCAGCTGAGCTTCATTTCCAGGCCATGGCGCTCGCAGAAGCGAATCTTGCACGAGAACGGTTCGAAGCGGAAAAACGAGAAATGCAGCGGGTTGCTGCTGCAAAGACTGACTTCCTGACGACGATCTCCCATGAACTTCGAACCCCGCTCACGAGTATTCTCGCCTTTGCCGACGTCCTTTCGAAAAACAAGCCTGGCACGCTTGTGGAGAAACAGCAGCACCAGGTCGAGATCATCCAGCGCAACGGTCGGAAACTAAAGGTTCTCATCGACGAACTGCTCGATACGACGCTTCACGATAAAGACAACATCACCTTGACCCCGGAATATTTCGATCTCGTAGAAACATCAAGTGACGTTGTGCAGGCGTTGATTCCTATCACTGATGAACGAGATCAGAAACTAGAAATTACTTCGACGGGCGAATCGATTGAGCTTGAGGGAGATAAGTTCCGCGTTTCGCAGGTCATCTCTAATCTCGTCACAAATGCGTCCAAATACTCACCGCAGGGAAGTTCAATACACATTGCCCTCGATGCTTCAGAGGATGAAATAAGTATTTGTATCGCGGATTCCGGGATCGGTATCAAACCAATTGACGTGCCATACATATTCAGTGCTTTCTACCGGGCAGACAATGAGTCAACTCGTTCAGTTTCTGGAACCGGAATTGGCCTCTACTTCAGTCGGATAATCGTCGACGCCCACGGCGGTGAAATTAATGTGGACACGAAGCCTGGTGTCGGTACGTCAATGACCGTAACATTGCCGCGAGTATTTGCCGGTTCCAAGACCTCGGAACTCGCTTCAGCAGCGTAAGCTCTAACACGATTTAACATTATGTAATTTAGATTTAAGGTAAGAATCTAAATTGGTTCACATTGGCTATCCAATTTGCCGAGCCACTTGAACTTAGAGGTAATAGGCCGTGACTACACAGGCGGTAGTTGGTGCGAAGAATAAAGTCCTGATCGTAGAAGACGACCGTACTCTGCGGGAGACGCTTCGTTACAACCTGGTTGCAGACGGGTTTGATGTTGTTGTGGCGGAAGATGGTGGCGAAGGGCTCATGGCGGCCCGGTCTGAGAATCCAGATGTCATCGTACTCGACCTGATGCTTCCCACCCTGAGCGGCATTGAAATTTGTAAATCTTTACGCCGTGATGGATCAATAACACCGATTGTGATGTTGACAGCGCGCGATGCCGAAGTAGACCGCATTGGTGGTCTCGAGTCCGGTGCTGACGATTACGTAACGAAGCCGTTCAGTGTGCGTGAATTACTTGCTCGAGTTAATGCTCAAGTCAGACGCATGGAGATGCTTCAAACTTATTCGGAAACGACTCCAGAGCAGGTTATTGAATTAGGTGGGTTGGTGATTGATGGTTCATCCCGAACGGTCAAGTTGAACGGCGAAACACTGGAATTACGTCCTCGAGAATTCGACCTGCTTGCTCACCTTGCGGCAAATCCGGGACGGGTATACACCCGGGACCAACTGCTACAGGATGTTTGGGGATTTGCCTACGCCGGTGATACGAGAACAGTCGATGTTCATGTCAGATGGTTGAGGCTCAAGATCGAAGAAGATCCAGCCCACCCAAAGATGTTGGGAACTGTTCGAGGCGTCGGTTACCGAATCAACGTATAGAATCCTTCCCCTCAACCCCTGAACGAGTGTAAGGATCCATTTGGGTAATCTCTCGCTACGCTGGAGAATTCCGCTTGAAACTGCAGCGCTGGTTGCTGTCATAGCAACGGGAACGCTGATTTTCGGTGTCGTCGGAACGATCTTGACCGGTTTCGGAGCCGCTCTAATCGCCTTCGTCAGAGCAGTGACGCTCAGTCGCCAACTCCAACGCTTGACGGAAGACGTTGTTCGCACCACCTCTATCGACAGATCGGTTCGACTAGACCTTGAGGGACCTTCAGAATTTCAGCGCTTGGCCAGGGCCGTTAACAGATTGGTCGATCGTGTGGGTGCGGACATCATCGCCGAAACGGCAGAGCGGATAAGACTGTCGTCGATGTTGAATTCCTTGCGAGAGGGAGTCATGGTTGTTGGTGAAGATGGTGAAATCGAATCAGCCAATCCAGCGTCGTTGATGATGCTCAACACAACCGCTGAATCAATTGGATCGACTCTGGCGACGGTTACAAGCAATCCGAAGATCCACGAGGTTGTTGCTGCCGCAATCGAAGAGCGTCCACTGGAACAAGTCGAAATCGAACTCCAAGGTGGGCAAACTATAGTCGCTGCATTTGCTTCTGCGTTTCCAACGCCAGATGCCTCACGAATGCGGGCATTGTTGCTGCTTACCGACATTACCGAGATTAGACGTCTCGATACGACGCGACGTGAGTTTGTGTCGAACGCATCTCATGAATTACGCACTCCAATTGCAGGTGTGAAGGCAGCAGTCGAGACACTCGAGCGTGGCGCGCTAGACGATCCCGAAAGCCGAAATATGTTCTTCCAGATGATCCGTGAGGACGCAGAGCGCATGGAGAACTTGGTGGAGGAGATGCTTGAGTTATCTAGGATTGAATCTGGAGAACAACCTTTAAAGTTCCATGCTGTTAGACCTGAATCGTTGATCAATTCTGCTACTCGGCAGTTCGACCCGATTTTTACCGATGCCGAGTTGGACATCAGGGTTGAAAAAGACGCCAGCACTCCGAATGTGATAGCCGACCCGGAAAGAATCGATCACGTTCTTACGAACCTGCTGAGCAACGCCGTTCGATGGACCGAGCCAGGCGGGACTGTCACTATCAAATACTGGCAAGAAGAAGACTTTGTATGGTTCTCTGTTTCCGATACTGGTGCCGGTATTCAACCGGAACACCTGCCGCACGTTTTCGAACGATTCTTCAAGACCGACCCGGGTCGCTCACAACCAGGTACAGGACTGGGTCTCGCTATCGCACGCCATATTGTCGAAGCACACAGCGGCGAAATCAGCGTTAGCAGTACACACGGTGAGGGATCCGAGTTCGTATTCTCGCTGCCAACAGCGCGCTGATAGGCATGCTTTCACGGGGTAAAACTCCGTTCCTTTTAACCAGCCTTTAACCGACGTTGACGCTCCTTTAACGTTTCCTTAAGGGTTAGACAAGAATCTGGTTTCCGCGACCGAAAAATCATCTGTCGCGTTATTGAATATCCCTAAGGTCATGCGACCAAGGAGCAACGAAACATAATGTTTCAGACGTTTACTACTAAATACTCGAAGTGGGCGTTAGTTGCTGTTTCGGTGCTGATGATCGGTGTTATCGCTGCCTGTGGTGGCGATGATGACGATTCTCCTGAGTCTTCCTCCGGCTCAGGCGCAGCGCCTACCGCAACTACAGCTGCATCGAGTGGCTCGTCATCGTCAGGAAGCTCATCTTCCGGCAGTTCTGCCTCATTCGGTGCGAGCGAAATCACAATCGACGGTTCTTCAACTGTCTTCCCGGTTACCCAGGCTGTAGCTGAGGAATTCCGGAAGGAACACCCTGAGGTGCAGATTCCTGTAGGAATTTCTGGTTCAGGTGGTGGATTCAAGCGATTTGTTGTCGGTGAAACCGACATTTCGAACGCTTCACGCCCGATCAAGGATTCAGAGCGAGAACTCGCAGCAGAGAACGGAATCCAGTTCATCGAGTTGATCGTCGCGTGGGACGGCCTCTCGGTTGTTACGAGCACATCAAACGACTTCGTTGACTGTTTGACCACTGACGAACTCAAAGCAATTTGGGACGCAGGATCGACTGTCGACAACTGGAACCAGGTTCGAAGCTCGTTCCCTGACAAGGCGATCCGACTGTACGGTCCAGACACCGACTCAGGTACGTTCGACTACTTCACCGACGAAATCAACGGCGAAGAAGACCGAAGCCGATCAGACTACACAGCATCTGCTGACGACAACACTCTCGTACAGGGAATTGCTGGTGACGGTGGCTCGCTTGGATACTTTGGCTACGCTTACTACGCTGAGAACGCCGACAAGCTCAAGCTCGTCGCAGTGGACTCGGGTTCAGGTTGTATTCAGCCAACGAACACCACGATCAATGATGGAACTTACTCGCCGCTTTCACGACCGCTGTTCATCTATGCGAACATCGACTCAATCAATCGACCTGAAGTTCAGGCATTCCTCGAGTTCTACATGGAAGAGGGCGGAGAGCTTGCAAACGAAGTTGGATACGTTGCTTTGAGCGACTCTGACTACGCTGCAAACACCAGCCTTATCAAGAACCCGGTCGCTGACATCAAAGAGCCTGCAGTTGAAGTAGAGCTCTCTGGCACGATCGAGATCGACGGTTCTTCCACTGTCTTCCCTGTTACTCAGGCAGTTGCCGAAGAATTCCGTGTTGAACACCCTGGCGTCCAGATTCCAGTTGGTATCTCCGGCTCCGGTGGTGGTTTCAAGCGCTTCACCGTAGGTGAAATTGACATTTCGGACGCCTCCCGGGCAATTAAAGACTCAGAGGCTGAAGTCGCTGCGAGCAACGGTATCGAGTTCATTGAAGTCACTGTCGCATGGGACGGACTATCTGTAGTAACCAGCAAGTCGAACGATTTCGTTGATTGTCTTACAACAGAAGAGCTCAAGCTCATCTGGGATGCAGGTTCAACAGTTGACAACTGGAACCAGGTACGAAGCTCGTTCCCTGACAAGCCTCTGCGACTCTACGGTCCAGACACGGACTCAGGAACATTCGACTACTTCACCGACGAAATCAACGGTGAAGAAGACCGAAGCCGATCAGACTACACAGCATCTGCCGATGACAACACCCTTGTACAGGGAATCGGTTGTGATGGCGGTTCGCTCGGTTACTTCGGATACGCCTACTATGCTGAGAATACTGACAAGCTCAAGCTTGTCGCAGTTGACTCCGGCAGTGGCTGTGTTTCTCCGAACAACACAACGATCAATGACGGTACGTACTCGCCGCTCTCACGCCCACTGTTCATCTACGTGAGCAAGGCCTCCAACGAGCGACCTGAAGTTCGTGCTTTCCTCGAGTTCTACATGGAGCACGGTGGAGAGCTAGCTGAAGAAGTTGGCTACGTCGCACTTAGCGATGAAGACTACGCTTCACAACTTGCAACGATCCAGGCAAACTAGGCCGGTTCCGAAAACGAACGAAAAAACGAACACCCCTGACCAACTGGTCAGGGGTGTTCTTGCGTTAACCCCTTATGAGTTCAGTTGTTTGTTAGTTCGATTTAACATCGTGTTAAAGAAAAAGGCAGATTCTCATTATTAAGAGGTTTTAACAAGGCGTTAAACAGATTTGCGCTCACCTCGAAATATCAACAAATCTTCCGGAGTTCGAACAGCAAATGTTCTCAGTAATAAACAAGAGACCATCAAAGGTTCTGGCAGTGCTGACCATGATGGCGGTACTTGCCCTTGCAGTCGCTTGCGGTGGTGAATCGTCAGACGACGGTAGCTCCTCTTCAGAAATTGTCGTTGATGGTTCATCAACCGTATTCCCGATCACGCAAGCAGTGGCTGAGGAGTTCAGGGCAGAGAATTCCAATGTCCAGATTCCGGTCGGTATTTCTGGCACAGGTGGCGGTTTCAAGCGATTCGTGGTTGGGGACACAGATATTTCGAACGCATCTCGACCAATCAAGGATTCTGAAGCCGAAGAGGCAGCTGCCAATGACATTGAGTTCATTGAGGTTCGTGTCGCCTGGGATGGTCTGTCTGTGATCACGAGCAAGTCGAATGACTTTGCCGACTGTCTCACTACAGAAGAACTGAAGTCAATCTGGGACGCGGGTTCGACATTGAATAATTGGAACCAAGTACGTGATTCGTTCCCTGATAAGCCGCTACGGCTTTACGGCCCGGACACTGATTCTGGAACATTCGATTACTTCACAGAAGCAATCAATGGTGAAGAAGATCAAAGCCGATCGGACTATACAGCTTCGGCTGATGACAACACTTTGGTGCAGGGAATTGCCGGCGACGGCGGTTCGCTCGGTTACTTCGGATACGCCTACTACGCTGAAAACGCGGACAAGCTCAAGGTGCTTGGAGTTGATCCTGGTACGGGATGCGTTTCCCCAGATAGCGTGACTATCAATGACGGATCTTACGCTCCGCTTTCACGTCCGATTTACATCTACGTCAACAAGGCTTCATTGGAACGACAGGAGGTAAGAGACTTCTTGACCTTCTTCATGAACGAGAGCGCACCGCTTACAGAAGAGGTTGGCTACGTCGCACTGAGTGATGCCGACTACCAGGCAAACCTTGAATTGCTTGGCCTCAATTAACGCTGTGTTAATAAACTAAGCTCAATCTGGAATCCCGATGGTTCAACCACCGGGATTTCATGTGTATATGGGCACTCTCGAACAGACTGTTTCAAACTAAATGACCAGCACATCTGACGCAAATATCACTCCTTTCGCCGGTGGTGCAGAGTCTGCATTGATGAAGCAAGAACTGCTTGAAAAAGTGGCTCGCCGACGTAAGCGTCAATATCGAGAGCAGACGTTGGTCACCTGGTTGCTTCGTGCAACGGCTGCGATATCAGTAGCGACCACTCTGGGGATCGTATTCATCCTTCTCAAAGAGAGCTTAGGGTTCTTTGAAGAGGTGACGGTTTGGGAGTTTGTGACCGGAACCCAGTGGACTCCGCTGTTCAAACCTCAACATTTCGGAGCCTTGCCGCTCGTCGGTGGAACGCTTCTTGTCGCGGTCATTGCTGGGCTCGTCTCACTTACGTTCGGACTTGGGGCGGCGATCTTCCTATCTGAATACGCGCCGGAGCGAGCTCGGAAAATCCTCAAACCTATACTCGAGATCCTCGCCGGGATCCCAACGGTTGTTTATGGATATTTCGCACTGACCTTCATCACCCCGATACTGCAGAGCATCTTCGGCGCCGATCGAGTAATCATTTTCAACGCCTTATCCGCCGGAATCGTGATGGGTCTGATGATCATGCCCATGGTTTCGACATTGAGTGAAGATGCGATGGTGGCTGTGCCACGCTCGCTTCGAGACGCAGCTTACGCTTTGGGGGCAACGCGGTTTGAGGTTGCGACCAAGGTTGTAATACCCGCTGCGCTTTCCGGAATCGTTGCTTCATTCATTCTTGCTCTTTCTCGAGCAATCGGTGAAACGATGATCGTGAAGATCGCTGCAGGTGCAACGCCGAATCTCACCCTGAATCCACTCGAAAGTATTCAAGCAATGACCGCGTACATCGTCCAGGTCAGTCTTGGAGAAACTCCTCAAGGGTCACTCGAGTACCAGACGATCTTCGCGGTTGGTTTACTTCTGTTCGTGATGACACTGGGCATGAACATCCTTGGCCGATGGGTAATCGCCCGTTTCAGGCAGGTGTACGAATAGGATGAGCATGATTTCGGCTACAAAAACAGACCGTCGTCGCTCGCACGCCATACGTGTTTGGCGCGACCGAGTTTTCTATGGACTGTTCTTCCTTGCTGTCGTGGTAGGCATTGCAGGATTGGGAGCACTGTTACTCGACGTGCTATTCGACGGACTTCCATATCTTGATTGGCAGTTCATGAGCAGCTACGCCTCGCGTAGACCTTTACAGTCTGGAATTCTGGCGCCGATGGCAGGCACGATCTGGGTTGTTAGCCTTACCGCCTTGTTCACTATCCCTATTGGTGTAGGAACTGCGATTTACCTCGAAGAATTTGCAGCACGTAACCGTCTTACTCGGCTGATCCAGTTGAACATTGCTAACCTCGCTGGTGTCCCCAGCGTCATCTACGGTTTGCTCGGTCTTGCCGTATTCGTGCAGTTTGTTTTCAACGGATCACGAAACCTGACAGCAGGTGCGCTAACGATGACACTGCTGATCTTGCCGATCGTGATTATTGCATCGCAGGAAGCGATCAAGGCAGTGCCTTCCAGCTACCGAGATGCAGCGTACGCGATGGGAGCGACTCGCTGGCAGGTTGTGAAGACAGTCGTGATGCCACAGGCAATTCCGGGAATGATGAGCGGCATCATTCTTGCGCTATCAAGGGCAATCGGTGAATCGGCGCCAATCCTGATTATTTCATCGCTGGTGTGGGTGACATTCGTACCGACATCGCCTGACTCGAAGTTCACAGTTTTGCCGCTGCAAATCTTCACCTGGGTGAGCCAGCCACAGCAGGATTTCCGAAGCATCGCCGCTGCAGGAATCATCGTTTTGCTGGCGATCCTGCTGACAATGAATGCAGCAGCGATCTGGATTCGCAGCAAATACCAGGTTCGAGCCGAACAGTAGGTACCCGGTTCAAAAACGCTCGGTATTATTCGCTGCATGAGCAATCTTGAAGTGCAGCTGAATCTTTTGGCGAAAATATCCGAGGACCTGAACGAGGCTGCGAGATCCGGTCAAATTGGGATACCACGTTTTATTCGGTGGACCCAACCGGCAGGAATCCTTAACGATTTTGATATTGCTCAGAACCTGTGCAATCGATTGTTTGGCTCAACACCTGAACGTACCGACGAATTCGGAAGCGATCTGATCAAAACCAGAATGCTGGTCTGGACCACCGGCGAATCTGCCATTCTCGCTCAGAGCTCCAGTAATCCTGACTCGCTTCCGGAAGTAATGCTTCTTGGATCGGCCGGGGCGATCTACTTCGATGGTCCAGGCGACGGAATTCGGACGCTTGAGGAAGTGGTGCGGTAATGGCAATGCTCGGCGTACTTTGTATTGGCGGGAACCAAACACACCAGGAAACTCATGCTGCCGGCTTCGCACTCGATCCTCGGACACAGATCGTGGCGGTTGCTGATGAACAGGGTATTTCCGAACGACGTCGTTCGCTGAACATCGCTTTGGCAGAAAAACACGGTGTCCCGTACATCGAGAACATCGAGGAAGCTGTGAGTCGCGATGACGTCGACATAATCAGCATGTGCGCAGATGTCGAGCGTAGAGAACGCGTGGCAATTCAATGCGCTGAATCCGGCAAATTTTTGTACCTGGATAAGCCGTTAGCAGGTTCAGCTTCGATTGCAGAAAAGATCCTCGATGCGATTACGCGAAACCAGGTCACGAACCAGATGTACTCATTCGTTCACACTCCGTGGGCAAGAGCGGCGCGAGCGTGCGTGATGTCGGGTCGGTTGGGCGATATCAAAGCCGTAAATGTCGACATCCTATTTGCCAAGGGACCGGGCGGAACGAACAGCGAGCGCGGACTCCGCGTTGAAACTGAAGTTCCTGAAAAATTCACCTTTGTTGAATCCAAGCGAGAGTTTTTCGACCTGGGCGTTTATCCGATTGGACTTGGGTTGTGGTTAAGCGGCGGCAGCCCAACTGAGGTTTCGGCAGTGACTGGCAACTACTTCTTTGAACAACACCTGCGCAATGACACGGAAGATTTCGGGGCAGTCGTTTTCTCGACTGACAACGGGGTGACCGTTTCTGCAGTTGGTGGTCGAATAGGGTGGGATAGCCATCCAGCAGGCGGTCCGCACCGGATCACCGTGATCGGAACCAAAGGCACCGAGCGTTTTGATGCTTGGGAACCAAGGCTTGAGATTTACGGAACTGGACCAAAGCCCAGTTTGCCCGAGCCACACCCACAGGACCCAATGGGCATGTGGAGATCGACCCAGCAATCTTCTGGTATCCCGAAGAAAACGCAGTACAAATCGTTGGCTGACGAAACAGCCTGGTATTCCGACGATATTCGCGTCTTCATTGATTGCGTCATGAGTGGCAAGGAACCGATTATGACTGCCGCCAGGGCGCTGGATGTTTCGAAGGTTATTTCTGCTGCCTATGTGTCGGCTGCGAATCGAATTCAGGTAGAGATCGACTAGCCAACCAGGCCTTCGATGACCGATGCCGTTGGCATGTGGTTGAAGATTTCTGGGGCTACCTTGATCTTTAGCGAGCGACTACCACCGCCAAGAATTATGTAGTCGAGATTCATCAAGCCGGGGTCAACGTAAACGGGAAGCTCCTGGGGCAGTGCGAGTGCAGTCACGCCTCCGATCATCATTCCTGTGAGCTCAATTGTTTCTTCCGCCCTGGCGAACGAAACCTTGCCGTTGTCCATAAGGTTTTTGACGGTCTTGTTTACGTCCAGTCGTTGACTTGCTCGGACAACTGAAGCGGTGAAGGTTTTTGGTTTCTTCTTTGAGGCGACGATGATGGTGTTCGCAGAGTTCTCAAGCGGAAAATCGTACTTCTCACAAAACTCGGCTGTGTCGGCAAACGCTGGATCGATTTCAACTTTTTCGTACTCGACTGGTGTTGAGTTGAGGAATGAAAGTACCTGTGCTTCTATGTTTGCGGACACGCGTTTCTCCAACTGAGATCAATCGAAAATGAACACCATTAGCGAGAATGGACATATCATTATTACCACTTATTTCGATCTCCCGACGGAGCGTGTCATTGGGTAAAACATACTGGATGCTCGTGACCACCCAGGAAAACCTGGACATTACTCGCGATCGTGGTTTTTCGATTCAGGGTGTCGATACCAAGAACCGACGCAAAGCTGTTCGAATGGGTCCCGAGGACCGAATCCTTTTCTACGTTTCTGATAAAAAAGGATTCGCCGCGACCGCAACGGTGACTTCAGAAAGTTTCGAAGACGAGGAGCCGATTTGGAAGCACCACCGAGAGTCTGAATCGTTTCCGCATAGAGTTGAACTTGAAGCCGACGTGGTTCTGGACCCAGGCACGCTAGTTGATGCCTACCAGATCGGTCCCACAATGGAGTATGTGAAGAAATGGCCACCTGATCGATGGCCGCTGGCATTCTTCGGGATGCTTCACATAATTCCGCAGCGTGACTTTATTTTTGTTGAGAATGAACTGAGACGGATTGATGGTTCTCTGGAATCACCCGAGCGAGAACCGATCGAATCGGTAGTCGCTGTCGCAGTAGCTGAACCGTCTGAGACGGAACAATCCGACTCTGACGTCGACGTCGCTGAAGAAGAAATATTCGAACCGGATGTCGAGGACGAGATTGATCCCGAATCCGAGGATTCTGACGGATATACCGAAGCCGGTTCATTTGCCGGATTCGACGTGTCCAGAAAAGCGAAGAAATCCTCGCACCGTCGGCGAACTCAGCGCCGACAGCACAAGTAACTCGATGCGGATTTCTCTGGTTAGCTGACGCCAGGGATCACGAACTGTCGTTCGACAGGGTTGCCGAGGTGGTCTACCCAGCCGGTTCCAGAAGTACTCGACTTTTGTGGATCCCGACCACCGGTACCGAAGTTGTCTTCGTAGAGCGGTGCAAGACGCTCGAGCTCATCCTGCGGAATCGGGTCAATGTCAGACACCGCTGAGTATTCCTCGATCTGTTCGACGGTAGTCATGGTTGGGATGCAGGAAGCCATAACCGACGGTTCGAGAACGAACTTGATCGCAATCTGACCAACAGTTGCCGGTTTTCCTTCGAACATAAAGTCGATCTTCTTAAGCTTTTCGACTGACTGTGTGAGCCACTTCATTCGTCGGTAAGCCCGGTGGTCCGACTTCTGGAACGGCATGTCTTCGATGACCGTGTCTTTGGTGTAGGTCCCATCAAGCATTCCAGATGCGTGTGGGACTCGGGAATAAACGCCGATTCCCTGTTCTTCTGCCGCTTCGATCATGATGTCGGCAGGGTCTTGCTCGAGTATCGAGTAGATCAACTGTGCCGGAACTTTCATGTCGTTGATCGTGTACAGACCTTCTTCACGCCACCCAATGTCGGGACCAACAGCTACTGCGTAGTGCCTGATCTTGCCTTCGTTCTTTAAGTCTTCAAGCGCACCAATGGTGTCTTTTCGCTGAAGCACGTCGAGGCGTGGGTTGTGATACTGGTAAATATCGATGTAATCGGTCTGGAGTCGCTCTAGGCTGCTTTCGCAGGCCTTCTTCACGAAGTCTGGTTCCCAGCGTTGCGGTCGCTCTTTGTGACCGGTTCGAGGAGCTTCGATGTCGTACCCGAACTTGGTTCCGATAACGATGTCTTTGCGTCGATCGGCGAGAGCCTTTGGAATTATTTCCTCACCGTAGCCCGTACCGTATGTATCGGCAGTGTCGAAGAAAGTGATGCCAGAATCGAGGGCTTTTTGCAGCAGGTTGATTCCGTCTTCTTCGGAGACTTCTCCCCACCAGTTGGTGGAAACGCTCCATACGCCGAATCCGACTTCGGACACGGTTATGTCAGTTGACTGAATTTGTCGGTACTTCACTTACTCGAATTCCTGTTCGTTTATACGGTGGCCGGTGAGAGATTCAATGCCTTGTGGAGTTTGTCCAGTTCAGTTGCGAACTGATCGTCACTGAGAGCAGGTTGCAGGGTAGAAAGATCGACATTGTCTTCGAGGTCGACCCATGATTTGCAACCGCCGTATGAATCTTCGACTTTCGCTAAATGAGTGGCTGGCAAGCTGTAGGCGCGGAGAACCATAAGCTTGAGTGGGTGGCGAGGCTTCCAGTTGAATCGCTTCACTGGAAAATCCTCGGACCATATGTGGAGGTCGTGGAGTGCTTTGACATCCGATTCTTCGGATATGTCGTGGGTTTCAACCAGTTCGCAGTACACCGTTAATGGAATTTCCCGCGAGTAATCATCACCTGAAGTTAATTCCAGGCGGTGACGTTGATCGGCCTTCAACATAATCTCTCCCTCGTGGAAAAGACCCGGGTACAACAGGAACTTGTCGTGTTCGATTTTGAAGTGCCTTCCATCCTCTCGAATTCCGCCTTTTCGAAGGATGAAAATCTGGTCTCCTTGCGCAAGAGCTGCGGACGTTACCGCCCACTCTTTGAGAGCCACATTGGTGGATTGTGCTGTCAATTCTTGCCCCTCATCTGAGAACCAGTTGATCGTAATTCTTCTTGTGGTTCATGTGAGTTTTGACGCGTGCGAAGACGATTTTATAGCGGATTTCCGCAAATGCCCGGGCGATTTTCACAGGTATTTTTGTCACGTTAGCGCAGCGTATCGTTCGCCGAGCAGCGTTTCCGTGTTTCGCTGAATTACTTCTTCCAGTTCAGTTGTCGGCACATTCCTGAGCTGTGAGAGTTTTTCCAGGACGAGCGGCAGGTCACGAGGTTCGGTCCACTTTTGGCGATTCTTTTTGAAGGTTTGTGGGTATGCATCCGTTTCGAGAAGAATTTTTTCTGCCGGGACATTGATTGCCGTTTCTTCCAGGTCGCTGATGCGAGTCAATGTTTTAGCGAACGAAATGTGAAACCCGAGATCAAGTAACTCTTTTGCGAACGTCCATCTGCCTTGAAAGTAGTGGGCAGTTCCACCGAGTTCTCCAGCATTGGTTTCTTTGAGGATTGAGACAGCAGTGGATCGTGCCGAGTCGGCGTCGTAATCATCGTTGTTTTCGCGGATATGAAAAACGATGGGGAGACCGGCTGGTCGGGCGATTTCGATCTGTGAGTGAAAGGCTTCAGCCTGCCAGTCATGGTTTGGTGAACGCGACTGGTGGTCAACGCCGATTTCACTCATGACAACGACCCGGGGATGCTGAGCCATTCGGGCAAGTTCTTTGTAATCAGTATCCGTCAATCGTTCGACGATGTCGGTCGGGTGGACTCCAACGCCGGCAAGAATTTCAGCGTGGCGTTCCGCCATTTCGAGAACGTTTTTCGAGTCCTCAACCGTCACCCCTGCTGTGATGATTTTGCCAACCCCTGCATCGACGGCTCGATCGATGATTTCTCGATGTTCTGACTCGTCGTGCTGATGAATATGGGCGTGGGTGTCGATTAGCAATTTGGAAGTTCGCTACCAGGATTAGATATTCGATCATTGAAGTATTTCAAATGACCCACGATAGTCGAGTCCAAGAAGCGTTACGTCAGTCTTCCGTTGACTGAAATCCGCGTGTAAGTTGTGGCGACCAAACCCCGGCTCAATCGAGTTGAGGTTTTGAAGTCATGAAAGATCGGGAGTTACGACGAGCATGCGACCAGGATTTGGACAGTTCAAGCAGGCTACACCGGAGTACCTGCGATTCGCCCAGCAGTACGGGGCGACAGACATTTTGCTAAACACCCCGGACCTGCCGAACTACAACGGCACATGGTCGCTTCACGATCTTGTGAAACTTCGCAACATGGTCGAAAGCTACGGGATGAAGCTTTCCGCACTTGAGAACGTTCCAACCCAGTTCTATGACCACATCATGTTGAACGGTCCGAAACGCGATGAGCAGATCGAAAACATGATCACTACCGTGCGAAACATGGCTCGCGCGGGAATTCCAATTTTCGGTTACAACTGGATGCCTTCTCACGTTTGGCGAACTCCACCGAAGCTAATTAGGGGTGGGGCTGTAGCAACGGCATTTAATTACGAAGATGCTAAACAGATGCCTTACACCCACGGTCGTCAGTACACCGAAGAAGAAATGTGGGAGAACCTCGAATACTGGATCAAGATCATTACTCCAGTGGCCGAGGAAGAGGGGATCAGGCTCGGTATCCACCCATGCGATCCGCCAGTTGATGATCTCGGTGGCATCCCGCAGTTGTTCAGGTCGTACGAAAACTACCGTCGTTATCTAGATATCTATCCGTCGGACAATTGTGCGATCGAGTTCTGCCAGGGAACAATTTCGGAAATGTTCGATTCAGCGGATGACGCGCTGTATGAGTTCATCGCTGAAATGGTGCAGAAGAAGAAGGTGCTTTACGTGCACTTCCGCAACGTTTCTGCGCCGAATCCCGAAGACTTCCACGAGGAGTTCATCAACACGGGTCACGTCGATATGTACCGTGCGATGAAGACGTACTACGACAACGGTTACGACTCATTCTTCATTGACGATCACGTTCCGCACACTCACCAGGACACTGACTGGGGACACCGGGGGAGAGCATTCGCCAACGGTTACATCCAGGCGATGATTGAGGCTGTGACGAAGCAAGGTGCGGGGAACTAGGCAACAGGTTCTATTTGGGATAAACACAGACCTCCACCAGTTCGGGTGGAGGTCTTTCGTTTGAGGAGTGATGTGATTTTAGAAACTGCGCGATTAGGCAAAACTGGATTTGAGGCGGTCCGGATTGGGTTTGGTGGTGCGCCGGCTGGTCTCACCAATTATCTGACGGAGTATTCGCCCGAAGAATCGAAACAGCGCGCTGATGTGATCGATGCTATTCAATACGCGGTTGAGTCGGGGATTAACTATTTCGACACCGCTGCAGCGTATGGCTCAGGCGAAAGCGAACGGATTTTTGGTGAAGGTCTTGCCGCAGCCGGAATTAGCTCAAGACGCTCTGATTTGTACGTTGCCACAAAAGTTTCGCATGCTGATCCTGAACCGTTTGAATCGGTTGAGAAATCTTTGAAAAACCTGAAGCTGGACTTCGTAGATCTCGTTCAAGTGCATGGCACGACTTATTCACCTGAAGCGCGTGAACAAACGCTGAAAATTGATGGAACTCTTGAAGCCCTCGAAAAGGCGCGAGATCGAGGGTTGATCCGACACATCGGCTTCACCACTGAAGATCAAAATCCACCGGTGTACGAGTTCATCGAGGCGAGACGATTCGATGTGATGCAAACCTGTTACAACCTAGTTTTTCAGCACAGCTACGAACCAACTCGTCCGTTCGGTTCGATCCATGAAGCGAACGAAGCAGGGATGGGCGTTGTGACGATGCGCTCGCTTACCGCGTCGGTGTTTCAACGCTGGCACGCAGCTGTTCGACCGGATGATGACTTCGACTACTCTGCCGGACTGTTGCAGTTCGTGCTGTCCAACAACCTTGTTGATGTAGCACTTGTTGGGATGCGAAACAGGGACGAAGTTGACCGAAATCTCGCGGTGTTGAGAAATCATGAGGGTCGTATGAACCTTGAGGACATCCACGAGAAATTTGTGTAAGTTTTAGGGGATAGCGATGAGTTCATTTCGAGACGCAATTAAAAGCGCTATGACGGAATACCTGGACGAGTTAAAGGAAAAACTCGACGGACTTTCGGAAGCTGAACTTACCTGGCAGGCGACACTCGATACCAACACGATTATTTGGCTTGTTTGGCATATGGCGCGCGTCGAGGACAATTGGATCAACGGTGTTGTTGGAGAAGGTGCGACCATTTGGGAATCTGGTGACTGGCAGTCTCGAACTGGAATTGCAGACGAAGGCAACGGCTGGGGGCAAACCATGGATCAGGTCCGAGTGTTCCCTGGTCGGGATATCAACTCGATTGTTGCCTACTACGATGCCGTGCGTGAAGCCGGGTTCAAGGTGATCGATTCATTGACCGACGCCGACATGGATACCACTCGCGAGCAAACGAGAAATCGAGGTCCGATCGAGATTTCGTGGATCCTGGGTCACGTGGTGGTTGAGGAATCGCAGCATCTTGGCCAGATAGCTTTGATACGCGGAATGATCCGTGGACTGAACGGCTAGTAAATAACGGAGATCAGGGGTTGGGATTCAAAGACGTTGTTCGCGGCAATCTAGTTGAGTATTACGAAGTTCTCAAACGAAAACTTGAAGGACTGACCGACGAAGAGTTGCGTTGGCAACCTGATCCTCAGTCGAACCACATTTTGTGGACTGTTTGGCATATGTCGCGTGTCGAAGACACATGGATTTCCACGCTCCAGGGACTGCCGGGGATCTGGGTGACCGATGAATGGCATGAGCGGGTCGGCATGACTCTTGACCGTCATGGACGTGGCGATTCCCTCGGCGAAGTCGAAGCTTCCAAGGCATTGGATATTGCCGAGGTGATGGAGTATTACGACGCAGTCAGGGAAGTGACCCTCGAACATATCGACTCGATGACCGAGGAAGACGTTGATCGAGAGTACCCGTTTATCTACCGAGGTGAAGGTTCTGACAAAGGCACGTGGATCCTGGGTCACCTGATGGCTGAGGAGTCCCAGCACTTGGGACAGGTTTCATACATTCGAGGAATGATCCGAGGTTTTGACGGGTAATGCCGATTAAGTGCGTTTTCTTTGATTTCGATGGGGTACTCAGAACGTGGCACTACGACGAACAGCGTTTCCAGGATGAATTCGGAATTCCGATTGAGGCGTTCAGGGAAGTTGCGTTTGCCAAAGAACACGTTAATCCTGCGATTCGCGGGCATGTAACGAATGAAGAATGGCGCGCCGGTGTTGGAGAAGTGCTGAAGGAACGCTATCCCGCCGACAAAGTGGACGCGGCGATAGCTGACTGGAATCAACGAAATGGCAAGCTAATTCCAGAAGTGATAGCAATAGCCGAGGAGTGCAAGGTGAAGTTGCCGGTCGCGCTGTTCACCAACGCTACGACTCGTCTTCCCTGGGAGATGGAGCAACACGGACTTACGGACTTTTTCGATTACGTCGTGAATGCGTCCGAAACTGGATTCGTGAAACCTGAGCCTGAAATCTATGAGTACGCCGCGAATCTTGCAGGTATCGAGCATCATGAGGCGTTCTTCACGGACGATGGGATCGCCCAGGTGGAAGGAGCCCGTAAACTCGGCTGGACCGCCCATCACTTCAAAAATGCCGATGGTTTGCGCGCCGCGCTTGTCGAAGCTGGAGTACTTGCTTAGTTATTTCCTTGACCCCTCGGCAAGCTCAGGATGACGTTTTGTGAAGTCGAGGCGATTGACTATCCACCTTCGCAAAGCAAACATCGAGCGACGCATCTGGCGAGGTCACGTGTATTCTCGTTCCCCGCAAGCGCAATGACCTATTTGACTGGAATTAGCAAATGAAAATAACCGGATATCGAGAACTTTCCTGGCTTTACCACCGGGGTCACCCGTCTGGCGATGCAAATAGCGTTTCACCTGATGACGTTTCGCGTGCGACATATCTGTTCCTAGAGACGGACGCAGGGGTCACGGGGATTGTCCCTCAATCATCACCCGATGTGGCAAAGCTTTTTCCGGTTCTAGAAGGTAAAGACCCACGAGGTGTTATCGGTCTCTGGAAAGAGATGTCGGACGTTGGCTTCAAAGGTGGGGTTGAAGGCTCAATGTACGGTGCAATGTGCGCGCTAGACTCAGCAATGTGGGACATCAAAGCGAAGGATGCAGGGCAACCGCTCTGGAAATTCCTTGGCGCCAGCGAGCCACGTGTAAAGGCTTACGCGTCGGGGCTGGACATGGGCATGACTGACGACGAGCTAGTTGAGTTCTACACCGAATACGCGGACCGCGGAGTCGACGGTGGCAAGCTGAAAGTTGGTCTCGATTTTGATTCGGATATGCGTCGCCTAGAGATCATGCGGGATGTCCTAAAGGAGAATGCCAAAGAGCCTTTGTTGATGATCGACTCTAACGAATATTGGTCGGCAAAGCAGGCAATTCGATATATCTCAAGAATCGAAGAAAAGTTCGATTTAACTTGGGCCGAAGAGCCGGGAAGGCGCTGGGACTACCGTGGCCTACGGCAAATTTCTCGTGGCATCAAAACGGCGGTGGCTACCGGCGAGAACATCAACGGGATCGACGAGTTTTACCCGTTGATTCACAACGAGGCCGTCGACGTTGTGCAATTCGGAACCCTAGGTGTCACCAGCTTCTTGCAGATCGCCCATTTCGCTGAAGCCTACGAACTGCCCATCTCGATCATCGGATCGCCGGGCAGCTGCATGGCTCACGCGGCAGCTGCAGCACCAAACCATCTTGCTCAGGAAGTGAAAGACCTGACACCTCCAACTGGAGTGAGCATCGACAACGACATCGTCGACGGATTCATCGAAATGGGTGATGCGCCGGGACTTGGATTCTCGGTTGATGAGGACGCCATCGCGGAGATGAACGTGAATCCGCTGACAACGAAGGGATCAGGGATGCCAGGCAGTAGACGCAAGGGTGCCGGACTGTACATCATTCCACCTGAGCCTGGCGAAACAGGGCTCTACTAACGCATATGTTCGCTCGCTTCAAGAACGTGCCTGCCGTAGAACTTCTCTCGCAGCGAGCGTTCCGAAACCTTTTCTTCAGTAACTTCACCAACAACACTGGTGTTGAGCTGAGGATGATGGCTCAATCATGGGTGATTCTTGAACTTGGCGCGTCGCAGTTCTGGGTTGGGGCCGCCATGGGATTACGAGTGATCCCGGCAATAGCGATCGGCCTGTTTGCTGGAGTTCTAGTGGACCGATTGGGCGGAAGAGTCATTCTGCTCTGGGAACGAATCGTTTTATTGGCTCTGGCGATTCTCACCGCACTGGTGGTGATGAGTGACTCACTTGCACTCTGGCAGATCGTGACGCTTTCGATTGTGTCGAGTGCTGTACTCGCAATGGGTATGCCCGCCTCTCAAACACTTGTTCGAAATTACGTTCCCATGAACTCTCTTCAGGCGGGTAATTCACTCAATACGTTGGCGTACAGCTTTGCGCGGGCAGGTGGACCTTTGCTGGCCGGAGTCTTGATTGGACCGTTCGGACTGGCTTCGCCATTTTTCGCGTTGATCGTAATGTATGTGTTGTCGGCTGGGTTCACATATCGAATGCCAAAAGATGAACCGGTCACAACGGGGCGAGCCTCTGCGATTCGCGAAATGATGGACGGGCTGCGGTACATCCGATCAAATCCTGTGATCAGCAGGTTGTCGCTGCTGGCATTTTCTGTAATTTTCAGTGCGGCGTTCGTACCGATTATGCCGGTGTATGCACGTGAACGTTTTGATGTTGGAGAGACGGGCTTTAGCTTCATGCTTGCCGCGTGGGCGATTGGGCAGGGAGCATCAGCTTTATGGATTTCAGCTCGAAGAGATCCTGACAGACGTATACCGGCGGTGTTAATCGCAACAGTAATGTTCGTGATCGCAGTTCCGACGTTTGCGCTTTCCACAAACTTCTCGCTAACTCTCTTCTCACTTGGACTGATCGGTGCAGCGATACCGATCTGGTCGTCGGCGGTAATGGCGCTGTTGCAATCTCAAACCGATAGCAACATGATCGGCAGAGTCATGTCGGTTTATTCCCTGTCTCTACAAATGATGATGTTGGGGTGGTTCCTTGGAGCTTGGATTGGAGAAATCGTCGGCAACAGCGAAATGATGCTTGGTGGCACGGCGATATATCTTGTAATCCACCTGTGGTTGATCTTCACCTCCCCTGAACTCCGAAAGCTCTAGCCCCTCAGACCCTGCTTCAGTGACATCCAGTTAACGGCGTCCCTACGTAGATGGTCTACGATGCTGCGTCCACAGAGATGGCTACGAGATTTTGAGTATTGGAGGCTGGCATGCCTGAAGTGACAAGTTATCCACATGGAATGCCCTCATGGGTAGACCTCGGGACAACTGACATTGATGCCGCCGAGAAGTTCTACTCGGGACTTTTTGGTTGGACGGCGGACCGACAACCCGCTGGTGAGGGCATGATTTATTCCATGCAGTCGATTGACGGTAAATCGGTTGCGGGTATTTACGACCAGCCACCTGACCAGAGGGAAGCTGGTATTCCGCCGAACTGGCTGACCTACATCACAGTTGACGACATTGATGCGATTGCCGCCAAGGTTGGTTCAGCCGGTGGACAGCTGGCTCAGGAACCGTTTGAAGTCATGGACGCAGGCAAGATGGCTGTTGCCGTGGATCCTTCAGGCGGCGTGTTTGCCGTGTGGGAGCCTAAGCAGAACATCGGATCTGAACTAAACGGACAACACGGAACGTTCGCCTGGTCGGAGTTGATTTCGACCGATACGGAAAATTCTAAGCAGTTCCTCGCTGACGTGTTTGGTCTCGCCTCGGTGCCGATGCCGAACGCGCCCGGCGGATACGTGCTGCTTATGGTTGGCGAGCAACCTGCTGGTGGATTAATGGATCAACCAGAAGAAATGGTCGGTATGCCTTCAGTCTGGATGAACTACTTCGAGGTTTCCGACGCTCAGACGACCGCAGATAAAGCGGCAGAACTTGGAGGCGAAGTCATTGCTCCACCGTTCGACTCTGGTGGTCCCGGTGTGATCGCCGTGTTGAAAGACCCGCAAGGTGCTGTTTTCTCGATCATTCAACCTAACCCTGATTTCGATCCTTTCGCTTAGTGCGACCAGAGTTCGAGTAATTGACCGGGTGGCTTCGTCCACCCGGTTTTTCTTTGTTTCAAAGTCGAAAATCTCACGCTCACAACGACATCGGTGTGCAACCCCGTGCTAAATTCCAACTCGCTTTCGGAGTCCCAGTTATCCCGAGAGAAGTTTTCCAGCAACGGGAGTGAAATTTATGCAACCGATGATTGCGCTTCACGGCAATCCAACCGACGAGGTTTTGCAGATCGTAGCGCAGTTCGGGATTCCGAACGTCCTCGTGTACGGAGGACCCGGCAGTCGCCACATGAAGTACCACGAGTACGTGGCACTGCGTATGAAGATCGAGTCTTACGATCTGAAGTTGGCAGCAATCGAAGGTGGATTTTCTCCTGACATTGCGTATCACGATGTGATTTTTGGTGGCCCGAGACAGGACGAATTGATCGAGGACTTGCTCCAGCAGGTCCGAGACATGGGCAACGCGGGAATCCCGATCTACGGTTACAACTGGATGCCGAACAGTTGGGGCAGGGCAAAGGCAACTGTGATTCGTGGTGGCGCGCTTGGCACCGGCTACGACTACGACTGGGAGAACAGTCGACGCCCTGAGACATTCCCTGGTGAAGAAATTTCC
>Ga0181580_10000350_pt1 | contig 33524 bp, 23 predicted proteins | sample 071ome_23_FD_132413 | JGI IMG/M metagenome (GOLD analysis project Ga0181580, IMG submission 132413) | Coastal salt marsh microbial communities from the Groves Creek Marsh, Skidaway Island, Georgia - 071403BT metaG (megahit assembly) | ecosystem: Environmental > Aquatic > Marine > Intertidal... | reverse complement strand
TCACTTGGACTGATGATAAAGATATGGTTCGGTCAATGCCTGAAATGCAAATCAGTTCTGGGTCAAGAGCATTATTAAGAGCTTGTGAATCAGGTTGGTTTAAAGAAATTTATTGTATCGGCTTTGATGGCATGAATGCAAAGAATTTATACGAAGACACAAAAGGATATGAAAGATCTGAACCAAGATCTCATTGGGTTCAAGAACGAGAAACAATTAAACAACAATTTCCAAATATAACATTTTATGATTTATAATAGATTAGCATCAGCAGCGTATGGAGAAGGAAGAAAATACTTCAAGTGGTGGGTTCAAGTTTGGTGTAGACGCAGAAGATAAATAACGACATGCCATATTCAAAGAAAGTTATAGACAGATTCGAAGCAGTAACCAATAATCCTGCAGCACACGGCGTTGGTAGATTTGATCCCAATGACCCAAATGTTGCAACAGGTATGACAGGTGCACCTGCTTGTGGTGATGTTATGAAGTTGGATTTAAAATTAAATCCGGAAACTGAAGTCATCGAAGATGTTAAATTTAAAACTTATGGTTGTGGTTCTGCGATCGCTTCAAGCAGTATGTTCGTTGAAATGTTAATTGGCAAGACGATTCAAGAAGCAAAGAATATTAAAGATAAAGAAATAGCCGATGCTTTGGAATTACCTCCAATCAAAATACATTGTTCTGTATTAGCTGAAGATAGTATTAAAAGAGCAATACAAGATTGGGAAGAAAAGAAAGCCGGCAGAAATGAGTCATGGATAGAAAAGATGACTAAAAAGGAAGATTAAAGATGTATGAGTATAAAGCAAAATTATTAAAAGTCGTAGATGGGGATACTGTAGATGTCGATATTGATTTGGGTTTTGGCGTTTGGCTTCGCAACGAGCGTGTTCGTATTATGGGAATTGACACACCAGAATCCCGAACTCGAGACAAAGTGGAAAAACTATTTGGACTCGCGGCGAAAAAAGCTCTCAAAGAAATCTTAAAGAAAGATGTAATTTTAAAAACATTTAAAGGTCGAGGTGGTGAAGATGCCAAAGGTAAATTTGGTAGAATCCTAGGCGACTTTAGTGTTTATTATCCAGAAGAAGATAGATGGTGTATGGCTACAGAAATTATGGCTAAAGAAGGTCATTGTGTTCCATATACTGGTGGAAGTAAAGAAGACACCCAAGCAGCACACTTAAAGAATAGACAAAAGCTTTTATCAGAAGGTGTTGTTGACCAAAAAGAATATGATAAATGGTCAGCCTATATGGAAAAACGTAAAAAGTAATGGAAGGAATTTATATTTTATTGGGAATCATTGGTATAGTTTCATGTTATCTAGCATATGAACTATACATATTAATTAAAGCCGATTTTGATTGGTGGAAATAAATTAAACTTTTTTCATAAAAAGGGTTGACAAATCCAAATACCTGTGTTATAATAATCTTATTATTTAATCAAATTGGTTCAAATAAAAAAGTCAATTATTTTTCACAAAAGGGTTGACAAAGACGAAACAACTTGATATAATAAACTTATATTGCAGGGAATACTCCCCACGCGGAAAGAGAAAGTGTCTGAAATAGTGGTCACATCCGGTGAAGAGAATTGAGGTGATGGACGTCCTTATCAAACGTGAAGTCTCTAAGTATAGGAAGCAATGTAACCCGACTGGCAGCTTGAGCCGAGGGTATCAACTGAAGTACAAAGTTGGTAATCGCTCGAAGTAATGGGAAGGCCAGTACTGGAAAGTACGTAATTACACGGGTTACAACAATGCAATAAGTGGTGCAAGTGTCGAGCATGAAGAAACGCTAGATGCTGGAGTCTCCAAAGTGGTGAGGAAACACAAGATGAAGTACAAGACCCATGGAAGGAGCGCATTAGGAACGAGAGAGAACCGACTTCCCGCAAGGTAACTGGTTGACACAAGACGGCAGTCTAGGCTCTTTTCCCTTTGACGAACGATAGTAGGTATCGAACCCTACCGGGAGCACTGGGATTAACAAGTACTATGTAAGGCCGGGCACTTGGCTACGAATTTTTTAAGAGTTTCAATAATAGAGGCTTTACGCTCGGGGTAGCGGCAGGATTAAGATTAACAATTCCACATTATTTAACGAATTGCGTTAACACAATCCACCGCCCCAGATTTTAAGTTTATAGATGGTTTAAAATCCCCGTATAGTCAACGGGCTCACTAGAGTGACAGTAAGACCAAATGACGATTGTGACACTGAAGTTTAACATCTAAGAATCTCAAGCAAGTCTTTGATTGACGTTTATCGAGGAGATTCTGATAAGAGGGCTACGGCCCTCTTTTTTTTAATCTTGAACTACTTGGGAGAACGCGTTTCCGCCTCTATATGCGTTGAATTGCTGCAATGTAACTGTAGAGCTTTGATTACCACCCATTATGAATGATAGATTTGAATTATCATATGATGGTGCTTGTACTGGTACTACTGATGTACCACCACCAATTCCAAGTAGAGAGTTGGTATAATTACCACTTAATAGGTTCGCTCTACTCGTTTCCATCATCGCCTCGCCCATCAGGTCTTGGAAACTACCATCAAATTGAATGTTATTTTCTTTCTTAAATCGTTCAAAATCCTTTTCAACTGTATATTGATTAACTCTAGACCTTTTAGAATATTCACCAGGTAATCCAAAATTTCTTGTATAGTCTAAATCTGACAACCTCAATCCAAAACCGCCTTCATCGATACTTTTAGTAGCTAGAGAAATAGTTGAATCGATTTGTAATTGAGTTGTATTAAATGCATCTTGTCTTCTTTGTAGTTCTTCAAGATATTGATTATATGCCATAAGTTCATATTCTTCATCTGTGAACATTTTATCGCCAAAAGCTCTTTTATTAGCTTTAAATCTATTTTCTAAATACTGGTCTTTACCTTCTCTAAAATCATTTATACTCTTTTCTTGTTCAATTAAAAGTTCGCTCTTATCAGCAAGAGCTGCGTTAATTTTAGGAGCACTACCCAACTCTGCAATTAAATCTTCTTGTTCTTTAATTTTCTTATCGATGAGTGTGGTATCTTCACCTAATGCTACAGCCTTTTTTCTTATTTCTAAATATCTATCTAATTGCTCATCAGCTTTTATTTTTTCTCTATAAATTTCTTCGACTTTATTTGGTAGTATATCTGCATCTTTAAAATATTCAGTTACTTTTAAAGCAGTGCCACCTATAAGTAAACCAAGTACAGCTGCTGCTTTAACGTATGGACCGCCTGGTGCTGCTAAACCAGCTAAAGATGAAACAGCTACACCACCTATTTGAGAGCCTAATGGTAATGGTACTTGAGCTATCTGCTCTGCAGTCATTGAACCGCCACTTTCTTCACTGCGCCACCAATCCATTAACGCAGGTAATCCATTATATAAACCAGCAAATATTAATCCTGCAATACCACCTCTAACTAATTTCATAGTTAGGCCTGCTTTTTTCAGTCCACCGGCAGCATCACCTGCTTGAGGAGAAATTATATTTGCTAAAGCTTTAAACGTTAAATACTGCCCTGCAATATTTAAACCACCTTCTACTACTGCTCCAGCACCTTTTGCTGCACCATAACCTAGCGCAAGCTGTCCTAAAGGTTGAGCAAGATATAATATGTTATCAGTAAAGTTAGCCCAATCACCAGCTGTTATTTTACTTAATGCTTGACCTGCTTTTTCGAATCCTTCAAATACAGTTGGTAGATTTACATCTCTACCAAAGAATTTTGGAATTAAAGCTTCAGCTGCCCCTGCTAAAACTTCATAACCAACGGCGCCTATAATTCCAAACATTAAAGTTCTTCCAATAATACTAAATGTTTTCTTTATAGTACTCGCTAAAACACCATCTTTACCAAATATTTTAATATCTTTTCGTTGAGCTTCTATTTGGTCTTTTCTTTTTTGCTTAGCATCTTCAGTTGCAATTTGTTGCTCTAGTTTTATTTGCTCTGCGTGTTGTTTTTCATATGCCTTACGTTCTTCATCACTATTAAATTGTTCAAGCTTATATTGTTTTTCATCGCGTAATTTTTCAAGCTTTGTTTGTTTTTCTAAACCACCTTTAAATCCAGCCATAGAAGCAGACATCGCCTCAAGCGCTGGCTTAAGTTGGTCTGTTAAAACTTCTTTTACAGATTTTATAGAATGTGCGCCATCATTACGCACAAGCTCGCCTTCTCGTATCAGTCGTTTTCTAATGTCTTCTAAATTGGTAGCCATTTAGTTTTATCCGTTTCTAGCTTGTTCTATTTTATCGTTCTGTTCTTTTATATGCTGTACTAACATATCAAAATATAAATCTCTTTCGTATGGCAATAAATTTTCAATTTCAGAGATTGAATACTTATGGTGCTGGGCCATACTAAAAATTATTTGGTAATAATCTTGTAGGCTCATGTGGCTCAGCATCAAGTAAAAAAAGTTTGTAGGCCCTCCACAACTATAGTTTTATCATTACCTTTTGAATTAGTATATTTTATTTCGTGCTTTAATTTAGGCATAGTTTCAAAAAAGGTCGCAATACTTTTAACCGTTTTTGTAGTTAATGATTCCATAAAATCATCAACTTCTTCTTGTTTATAATCTTTAAAATAATGTACTTCATCGTCAGATGCTAAGTAATCAATACAAGAAGTTAACATCACATAATCTGTTAACGGGTCATCTGGGTTCATAGTCGTTAACTTAGCAAATTCATCAATAGTAGGATATTTTAAGAATAACCTATAATCATCATTAATTATTATTTCATTAGTGTGTTCGTCATTTCTAACGATTTGAACTTCATCAATATCAATTTCAACTGATACACGCTCTTCAGTTTCTTCATCTATAATTGAAAATTCTATAACATTATTAATACTTCTTGCTCTTAAATATAATATTACATATTCAAGGTCAAACATTGCAAGGTTACTAACATCGTAATCAATTAAACAATTATTAACAACCTGCTTTGCAGCTAATACTTGAGCTGTCGCGTCATTATTTTCTTGGCCTACTAAAAGAATCTTTTCTTCTTTTACTGTAAAAGGCCTATATTTTATTTTTTCACCCGATGAAGGAATTGTAAGTTCCTGTATCGGAATATCAATTTTTGGCAATGCCATAATATATTTCTCCTAATATAATATAAAAATTTATTGGTCAACAAAATCCGTACCGGTAGGAGTATATGTCTTACCTGGGTCTTTTGCTGGTTTATTTTCTTTACTTCCTTCAGCTGTTTCTTGTGGTGTAAAGAAACTAGATAAATTATCGTAAGAATTTCTAACTCTATTTAATCTGTTAATTGCGTCTTGTATACTTGTAATTTTACCTTGATTTATTGTTTGTTTTGTTACATCAACAAATTTAGCTAAATCAGATAAAGTGTCAAGAAATCCGCCACCTGTTCGTACAGATGGATTACCTGTTCTGTCATTGGAATACCAAATACGGTCATAAGCAAACGATACTGGTAATATCATAAGTTGGTCATTATTACCCCAATCCAAAGCAACATCTTGAATTGTTGTTGGAAATACGTTTTCCATAGTAACTTCATAATACTTATCTTCTTTTCCAAAAGACTCAGTTGAATAATGACGAATAATCATTCTGCATCCATAATCATCTTTATAACCAAGCTCGTATGGTAACATTCCAACGGGATTTCCTTCTCCTTGGTCATCTATAGAAGCATAAGGACCACCCTTTGTACTATAATTCATAACTCTTTGCATCCAATTGTGGAAAAAAGAAAGTATTTGATGATTACTATCAAGCATAAAATTAGCACTGATAGGTTGACCTTGCATTCTTAATGGAAATGTTGTAGTTAGTTGTGATACAGCTGTGAATTGACCTGTTTCGACTCCAATACCTGGAAAGTTTACACTGTTACAGAAAAACGAAAATTCTCTTGTTGGGTCAATATTAGAGTTTGGTTCTTGTGGTTTAGAAATAATAACTTCAAACAAGTTAGGACGAGCAGGACCACCATACTTATCAAAAGTTGTTTTAAATTTACTAATACTAAAAGACATATTTACCTCGTTACCATTCTTCTGCTGTCTGCATAAACTTGCTGTTTCGATGCTTTTTCAAATTGTGCTAATGGTAAGAACAATGCAATATCCCATTCTGTTGGGTTAATGTAAATAAAACGAGATTTCATTTGTTTATTTAGGTATTGCTTCAACGCTGGTTTAAAGAATCTAAATTTAGCAGCGCTATTTAATAAATCGTAACTTAAATTTAATCTGGTAGTCTCGTCATATCTTTTATTGTTCGTAATCTTATATAATGCATCCATTAATTGAGCTCGCATCGTAGGCGGCAAATAATGGAAATTAATTCCCATAAATCCACCCTTTGTTTTATTTATTGGGAAAATCAAAGGGAATCTATCATAATAAGGAAGTGTATCTTTATACTTGGGGTCGTATGCAAATGTATACATCATACCAGGTTCTAAAATATTTTTAACTCTATTACCACCTTCCTTTAAACCTGTTGCAATCATCGATGCACCAGATATACCAGAGCTTCCACTACCTGTTCTGCTGATTTTCTTTGCTTGATTTCGATACCAAACGCGCGCAGTCCTTGAGCGAGCTGGCACTTCACCCGTGCGAATACCTTTAACTAATATATCTGCAAACACGCTGGTACCACGATGAGTACCTTTAGCAACTGATTTTGCTTCTTGTAATAATTTTGCGTAATTTGTGATGGCCATTATTTACCTGCTATTCCGTCTTTTTCTGTCATAATTACAAACTGCCAACCGCGGTCTGCACAGTATGACCGAGCTGCTTTCCATTTTGCGCTATTAATACCATAATTCTTAACCTCGTTAAGATATCTTCGCGACACCCGACCTGTAGGTGTCTTATTTTTATTTGCAGGATTTGGTGGAAGCGTTTGTTTATAAGGTTTAATTTCTATCATTACAGTATGCTTCTTACCATTCCCATCATATTTATGGACAATAACATCAGGAAAATATCTATGTACTCTTCCATCTATTGGTGACCTATACGGAACAATGACTTCTTCTGATTGCCACCATATCACATCTTTATGTTTATCAAGCCACGAAAATACATTTCGTTCCCACCAAGACCGATAAATAATCTTAGTTGGGTCCCCTTTGTATTTCTGCGGATTTGCGGGTTTAAATCTCCCTCTATAAGCCATAATCTATTTTCGCAACTCCGTATAAATAATCTAAAATATCCAATTACTATTTATTAAAAAGAGATAGAAATGACAGCGAGACCTGAATTAATTAGAGAAAGAAGAAACCAAGCAAAGTTTGCTGCTTTTTCTTTTCCTGCAAACAAGCCAATGCCGCATGGTATTTTGTTGACTTTTGAAGAATATGATTATAGTAAATATATTGCAAGTATTAATTCTGAGAAAAAAGCTAATACTGAAAACTTAGGTTTTGTTGATACTATTGGTTCAAGAGCTGATATTGCAAGCACATCTACTGTTGAGCTACCATTTCCAAGAACATTAACTGACAGTAGTAATATTAGAATACAAAGTTTTGAAAGAGATTTCTTATACGAAAGAACAGCTTCAGCTGTAGCTGGAATGTCCGGTGGAGACAATGCAAGTACATTGGAAAATTTTGCAGCTTCTGCAAAATCTGCACTTAAAAGTATTCGTGCAGGTTCTAAAGATTTTTTTGATGACCCTGTTAAAGCGATAACAGATGCAGTTGGAAGTATGCAAGGTATGAGCACTGAAAAAACAGCTGCTATTGCAAGTTATCTTGCAAGAAATATTATTGGTGGAGATTTAGCTAGGTCAATTAGTGCTGCTTCACAACGTACTGTCAATCCACAAGAAACATTAGGATTTACTGGTGTAGATTTACGTAATTTTTCATTTAGCTGGGATTTATTTCCATCTAATGAAGATGATACTAAAGCAATACAAAATATTGTTTATTTTTTAAAGTCTCGTTCTTTACCTGAAGTTGAAGGAGCTGATAGTAATGACGGATTTCTTGCTAGAGCATTTTTAAAATATCCAGATATTGTATCTCTAAATTTATTAGGTGTTGATGAAAGTAAATTTACAAGATTTAAAAGATGTATGATTAGTAATATTTCAGTAGATTATGGCGCAGGTGGTCAGGTTTCAATTATTAAAGGTGGTGTACCAGCAGCAGTTACACTTACTGTGTCATTCAGTGAAGTACAAATTCAAACACGTGATGATTTTCCACCTCCACCTACTGAAGAAGTTCAAACTGTTGTTAAAACTAAAACCGGGTATCGCGGGGCCAACTCATAATGAAATATTTTGAAAACTTTCCAATTATTGAATACGAAGGTCGTAGAATACGAGATATTTCTAGACGCACAAATTTTGTTCGTGCAATAAGTAACAATCCTTATTTGTATTATCCTTATACAGTTAAAGAAGGAGAACGCGCCGAAGATATAGCACAGTTTTATTATGGGTCAGTCGATTACGTATGGATTGTGTATATGGCAAATAATATTATCGACCCATATTATGAATGGCCAATGGACCCACAAACATTTAATGACTACTTAGTAGCAAAATACACGGAAGAATCTGGAGAGGTCGGTGAAGATGTTATTGATTGGACTCGAGACCCCAACAATGATGATAACATTTTATTCTACGTGAAGAGAGTATAACAGATGGCAGCAGTAGACGAAATTTTATTAGCACCCGAATCGTTTAGAACAATCTATCTCCGTAGAGAAGATAGAGTGATTATGAGAACAGAACAAGGTGCAAAAATTATTATTAAAAGAATTATCCCAGAAGAATGGGAACCTTATCGTATATACGAGTACGAAGAAACACTAAACAATAATAAAAAGGAAATATACTTATTTGACAAAACATTTTTAAGTCAAATTACTAGAGAATTCCAAACCGCAGTGAGTGAATAATTATCATGGCAGACGGGACTTTCAATCCATCAAGATGCGAAATCAGAAGAGCTGAAATAATACCATTCAATAGAGAAGGTGCTAATAAGCCTATTGACATTACTGGTATGATTGGCGCATTTAATTTTTCTCAATCTATTGTAAGTACTGCACTTACTGGTTCTGTAGTAATTTTAGATAATATTGGATTGTTAGATAATTTTGAAATTAGAGCAGAAGAACAATTAAAGCTTGAAGTTTATTGTTATGATTTACAAACAGAAATCAAACTTAATTGTCAAGTAATTAAAATTGATGGTATTGATATAGATTCTAATATTAAATCTATGACGTATGATATTCATTGGATGGCTAAGGTGAGTTATGAAGCTGCAAAAAGAAGTATTATAACAGCGTTTATGAACCAGCCAGCTTCAAAAATAGTTGAAGATATTTTTAAAAAATATTTTAGTAAAATGAGTGAAACTGCTGTGCCAGAACAACTTCCGACAGGAACCAAAGTATATTCAATAACAAATGACCCAGGTCGTAAGTTTTATGTCGAACAAACCAAAAAGAATATGTCTATAACAATACCGGACTATACGCCACAAGAAGCGATAACTTATGTTTGTAAAAGAGCATTAAGCTCAGAGCGCTCAGTGACAACTCCAATGTTTAGATTTTTTGAAAATTATGATGGATTCTATTTTGTATCTGATGAATGGTTATATGAATACGCTGAACTAAATAAACAAATAATAAAGAAAATGAATTATATGCCTTATGTAGAATTAGACGGCCAAAATCCAAGAGAACAAATTGAAACATTCTCGACTTTTAGTAATAACGCTCACGTTGATATTGGTTCAGAATTAAATGATGGGTATTATAATACTACAATTTTTGAAATCGATATATTAAGAAGAACAGCAACAAGAGAAAACTATAGTTACTTGAAAGAATTTAGAAAATTTACTGGCTCTAGTGGTAAAAAAATAGAAAAATTAGATACAGACCCGCACACAGAAGATTTTATTAAAGAAACTTTTACAAATGAAAATGCTAAGCAAATGATGATTATTAGAGATTGGAGTGGAAAAAATTCTGGTGCGTTTAGACCAAACGCAAATATGTCGGAATTAGCAGCAAGAAGAAATATGTTTTTAAATCATGCTGGTTCAACGGCATGCTCAGCAACAACAACTGGTCGTCTAGATATTCAAGCAGGTAATGTTATAGATTTAAATATGAAAGAAGTAAATGACGCAAGGCAAGAAAACTTAAATAAAAGATTAAGCGGAAGATACTTAGTAATTTCTTCACAGCAAATAGTTCAAGATGGTCAATTAGTAACAAGTTTACAATTAAGTAAATATGGTTATAGTGATGCAGGTTTTGATAAAGGTAAGAAAACAAACATAGCAAATGCAGTGGGATTAAATAGTTAATGAGAGGAATGGGAATAAAACAACCAATGTTTTTCATTGGGGTAGTAGAAAATAATGTTGACCCAACATTTCAAGGTCGGGTGCAAGTTCGTGCCTTTGGTGTTCACGGTGAAAATACAGAAGAAGAAATTCCAACTAAAGCATTACCTTGGGCAATTTGTGTAGCTGGTAATTTTGACCCTAATAATCCACCACCACCTTTAAACTCTTTTGTGTTTGGAATGTTTACAGACGGTGATGAAGGTCAACATCCATTGATACTTGGATTAGTACCGGGCCAATATGTAGAAAAACACAAACCCACAGAAGCAAGGTGGGGAGTCACTCCTCCTTATGACGGAGAGCTATTAGCACAGGGTAGTTCACCAAGAGATATTGGTCAACCTCAAAATTCTCGACTTGCTCGTGCTGAATATTTAGATGAAACATATTTAGCTAAACAATATACTAATTCAAAACAAAATCAAAAGATTGCAGACTCTGAAGAAACTTGGGACGAACCGTCACCAGCTTACGCTGCGAAATATCCATATAATAGAGTTATAGAAACTGCGCGACATAGTATTGAAATTGATGATACGCCAGGTGCAGAACGTATTCAAATTACTCATGGCTCTGGCGCATATATCCAGATTGATTCTAAAGGTAGTGTTACAGAAAGAGCTCAAGGCGATCGTTACGAAATTAATATTGGTACTAAACACGAATCATCAGGTCATTCAGTAGTTACGATTAACGGTAATTCTCATGTTTATGTTAATGGTAATAAAACAGAAGAAATCTATGGTAATTACAAGCAGATAGTACACGGTGAACACGAAGTTGCAGTTGGTGGTAACTCTTATCATAATGCTGGTTTGACAGCACATGTTAGAGGCGCAAATCTTAAACTTGAAGGTAATGCCGAAGATGTTACTATATTTGGTAGAAATAATATTAAAATGGAATCTGAAAAACAAATCAATTCTGTTTCAGGTCATATTAAAAATACTGCATTATTAACATTCAGTGCTTATGCAAATAAAGCAGTTCGTTTTTCTGCAGCAGGTGATATTCATTTATATTCTTTCGGACAAATTATTAATACAGCTAAAGGTTTAGCTCCACCTGTGCCTGGTGTTACTGGTAGTGCTACTGTAAATCCAGTAGGCGGATTTAATATTAATGCACCTTTTGTTAATATTGGTGGGTTTAGTACAGATACAATACCAACTGCTATTCCAACAGTAGTGGGTATTAATGGATTAGTTAATGCTACAACTGGTAATTTTGGTGTGTTAACAGCACCAACTATAAATTGTGGACTAGCATTAAATGCAACTGCTATTACAGCAAAGGCTGTTAATACAACAATTCTTGCAGCACCTCCACCTATTGCACCATCGGGCGGTGGCACTTGTCTGCCTGGACCAGGTCGTATTATGACACTTCCAACTGTACCAGCTATTCCAACGATACCACCAATTACTATTCCAGCAATAAGCTTAGCTATACCTTCATTTGTTCCAGGTCAAGTTTCAGGTGTTGCGTATCCAAATGGAAATGGCCCTGGTTTCATAGCATCAGTATTAACATCACCATTCTCAGTTTTTGGATTTGATATTAACGTGTTACCGCAAGGCGGATTAGGTATTACAAGAGCTCAAATGCCTGAGCCTCCAACTTATAACGTGTATACAAAAGATAATATCTATAATGCTAAGGGACATTCAATAGGATTCTGTAGTGACCAAGACGAATCTCAAAATGCGTTTACACAAGAAATAATATCTTTAGCAACGGAAGCAGGTGAAACCTAATGGCTAGTTCTTGCGTAGATAAAAGAAGTCAAACAATTATTAATAGAGAAGCTATTAATTCTGGTCCTATTACAAATTCTGATGGCTCATATACTTTAGCAGCCATTGACGTTTTTACTGCAGACCTTACTGAAAATATTTTACAACAAGGTGAAACTAATCCTGTTGCAATTGCATTTAATAAGTACGATAATTTTTATGATGTAAACGAGTATTTAAATACAACTTTTAAAAGTTCATACGGTGCTGAAGGTTATCCATCACTAAATAATAGATGGGAACGTGGTAATATTACAAGTATTGAATTTGCAGATTTTATACAAGCATTTAATTATACACCAAATCAAGTATTAAATCAAGCACCAGTAAAATTGCTTAATGACTTAGACAAATATTACGCTGGTGATATATTTGAAAGTATTTTAGGTGGTTTCTGTAAGAGTATGCAAAATCTGTTTAATCAGATTGATTCATTCTATGATTTAATTGGACAAGTTGATGCAATTATTACTGACGCTAAAAATCTTTATAAGAAATTAAGTGCAGATTATGAAGGTCTTCCAGCTTTTGTTCAGCAAGCAATTATTCAAAAAATAATTGATGAAGTTGAAGAGAAAATATTTAATGTTATCGAAGAAGCTTGGGCAAAGCTTGAAGATGCTATTAATAACTTTAAACCTTCAGAACATATACAAGATTTTGTTACAGCTATTGATAAAGAGCATACAAAATATATTATGACCGTGAAAGAAAGTTTGTGTGAAGATTTAAGTGACGAAGAAAAACTAAAAATTAAAGATAAAGTCAAAGGCTTTATAAATTATGCAGTTGGATTATTTGATAACCTTGATTTAGAATCAGCTCAATTCTTAGTACTTAGATTCTGTGCTCTAGCATCTAATATTGAAGCACTCATAAATGAAATTAAAAACCCATTAGATGATTACGGTAATCGTTACGAAAGAATAGTTAGAAGACTTCAAACAATTTCAAATGCTAATACATCAACAGCAATTCGTAATGGAGCTATAAGATTTTCAGCTGAACAGAGAAGAAATGACATAAATAGATTACAAGGGGATTGGAATGGTGAAAATGGTGTTAAGAGATTAACACCAACTGGTGAAGAACCAATTATTGTTGAACCAATTACAGCTGATGATTATGAATCTTTACCATCTTGTGGAGCAGTTTTTAAAGGGTCCGCAAGTGAATGGAAAGTGCAAGGTAAAGTTTTTGATGAAAAAGAAGGTATAGGCAGAAAAGCATATACTAACGTAGATTTAGACGTTAAAGTTTATTTAAAAAGATTACAATCAATTTATGGTATTCAGTTTATAATTACTAATGGTTGGATAAATAAAACATATAATGAAAATTTAGAGCCACCTGGGCCCAAAGATGATATTCACATGGGCGGACTTGTTATAGATATTAAAATGGATAGTGTTTTTAAAGAAAATCCAGGTAGTTTAGATTGGACTGAAGTCTTTACAAATAATGCTTTAAAAAGTGGATTTAAATATATTGTAATTTATGACACACATATCCATTTAGATATAAGAGAAATACCAAGATGACAATTAATGTAAAAACACCTATAAGTAAAAAGCCAAACTTATATAGTGACTTTCATAAAGATTTGCGTGTTAGTCCTATATCAAAAGATTTAGCTTTACTTAAAGATGAAGATGCTGTAAAAGAAAGTATTAGAAACTTAATTTTAACAAATCCAGGTGAAAGATTAATGCAGCCATTTATCGGTGGCGGTATTAATGCATTATTGTTTGATAACATTACCCCAGCAACATTAAAGAAAATAGAAAATAGATGCAGACAAACAATTATAACATACGAACCAAGAGCTGAACTTATTGATGTGTCAGTTTCAAGTTTATATGACGATAACCAAGTAAGTGTTGTAATACAATTCTACGTTCGAAACGTAGACAGACCAATCACACTTGATTTAATTTTAGAAAGGATAAGATAAGATGGCCAATCCAAAAACTCCAATTACTGAACTGGATTTTGACGCAATCAAAAATCAGTTTAAATCATATTTGCAAACGCAGACTCAATTCAAAGATTATAATTTTGAAGGTTCAAATATGAGTGCATTACTTGATGTACTAGCATTTAATACTTTCCAAAATAATTACTACACAAACATGACAATGAATGAGATGTTTTTAGACTCGGCCGCCCTAAAGAACTCAATCGTTTCTCATGCAAAAGAATTAAATTATATTCCTCGCTCTCGTAAATCAGCAACAGCTACAGTTCGTGTTACTATTACTGATACAGAAGAAACAAATACTACAATTACAATTCCAACTTATTCTACATTTACAGCAAATTACCAAGGTGAGTTATTTACCTTTGTAACTAACGAAACATATGTTGCAAGAAGAATAGCACCCGATACATTCGTAGCAGATAACGTACAAATTTTTGAAGGGTCAATGTTGGCATCATTCCAAAGAGAAGGATTTATTGTTGATGCTGATGGAGTACTTCGTGTTCAATTAACAAATGACGAAGTTGATACAGACTCTATCGTTGTATTCGTTGACGCTGAAGAAACAGAAAATAGAAATATATTTACTCGTGCTAATACAATTTATGGTGTTAAACCAGATGATAAAGTATTTTATTTAGAGCCTTATTTAGATAACAGATATGCAGTTTATTTTGGTAAAAACGAATTTGGTTTACAACCAGAAGAGTTTGAAGATGTACGTGTAAGATATCGTGTATGTTCTGGTGAATTAGCAAATGGTGCAGACTCATTTAGCGCAAGTTTTATTGAAGGTGCAACTATAGACGTAACAACTATCAATGCAGCAGCTGGTGGCCAAGAGCGCGAAAGTATGGAATCTATTCGATACTTTGCACCTAAATCGTTAGCAGTCCAAGAGCGCGCAGTAACAACAAAAGATTATGAAATATTATTACAACAAGCATTTCCAGAAATTACAGCAGTAAGTGCTTATGGTGGTGAAGAACTTGACCCGCCTCAATTTGGTCGTGTTGCTGTTTCAGTTTATTTAGATTCAGAAACAACAAGTATTAGTTCAACACTTGCAAATACTTATATTAACTATTTGGCAGAAAAGAGCCCGTTAAGTATTGAACCGATATTTGTACAAACAAAATTTGTATATGCAGATGTTGTTGCTGATATCGTTTATAGTAATAAGAGTACAGAAAAATCAAAAGACGAACTCGAGTCATTAGTACGAGCTGCAATTAATGATTATTCAGAAAATACATTAGAAGATTTTAATACAAAATTACGAGGAAGTAAACTAACTGCCAAAGTTGATGCTGTTGATACTGCAATACAAAGTACAGGATTAACTATTATGCCAATTATTGATTGGAGTCCAGTTGTTAATACTCGAGTAACACCATCGTTTAAATTTGAAACTGAATTAGTTAAACCATATCCATTTAGAGAAGCAAACGGATTTAGTGAATATAAACCTGCAGTAAAGAGTACACCATTTGATGTAGATGGAACATGTGTTTATATACAAGACGACGGCTTAGGTAATTTAATGTTTATTGTTGATGATGCAACAAATCCTTCAATATTTAAACCTAATGTCGGTACTGTTGATTACGTAAATGGAATAGTGACTTTAAATACAGTCGAAGTTGAAGCATATGACGGAAGAGCAATTAAAATAATGGTTCGTACTAAGAAGAGTGATATATCTGCACCGCAAGGTCGTGTGTTTATTATAAGAGATGATGATGTAAAAGTTAATTTAATAATTGATGAGAAACCAACTACTGGTACAACTGCTTCTTCCTCTGCAATTGGAACACTAACAAATAATAATTCAAGCAGTGGCAGCGGTTATTAATACAGGAAAATAAAGAATGGCTGAAAATTATTCGCAGATAGAAAAGACGTTAAGCTTTTTTATTAATCAACAATTCCCTGCTATCTATCGTGAAAGTGGGCAAGAATTAGTTCAGCTAGCTCGTGATTATTATAAGTGGATGGAAACAACATCCAATCAATCAACTTATGTATCACGAAGATTTTTTGAATATAGAGATATCGACACGACAATTAAAGATTTACTTATTTTCTATAAAAACAAATATTTAGCTGACCTCGAGCTAAAAGAAAGTATCATACCATTTCTTGTTAAAAATATATTAGACCTTTATCGTAGAAAAGGTACTAAGGCTGGTATTGAATTATTCTTTGCAACATTCTATAAAGAGTATGACATTGAAGTATTTTATCCATCTACTAAAATGTTTAAACCTTCAAACTCTGAATGGAAAGAAGGCAATTTCCTTCAGATGACTCCGAACGATAATCTATTTACTAGCCCTTTAGGTGTTCAATATAGTTATTCTGATTTAATTAACCGTGTTATTACTGGTACGATTTCACAAGCTGAAGCTTCAGTAACAAAAATCAATTCAATATTAATTAATGGTAGATTTACACCTGTTATTTACATCGATAACGTAAAAGGTGTATTTGAAAAATATGATACTATTTACACTAACATTAATAAAGAGCTTGTAGAATTTGGTTCTGTTAATGGCTCTTTAAGTGCATTTACAGTTACAGACCAGTTCGAACCGGATCGTACTGTTGGTGAAAATGTTTTAATTAAAGCAACCGAAGGAGACGGAGTCGGCGGTGAAGGTATTGTTACTAAAGTAAGTGGGATTGCTCCTGCTGTTGCAAGATACGAAATTGATAGCGGTGGTTATGGATATACAGTTGCAAATACAAGTCTTTTAGTTTCAGAACAATCTATTATTACAGACCGAACCAATACTGTACAATTTGAGCCATACGAAAGATTAAACGACACAAATGGTAATGAAGCAATTGTTATAGGACAAAATGAAACTAACATTGGTGTTAAGTTTACTAATAAAGTAAATACAAACGGTTTTGACCAAACGCGTGCAATTTCTACAATGGACAGAAGTCCAAATATCAATCTTACAGTTGCAGGTATTCAACAAAACGTTTCAGCTTTTAATGATTCTTCTCCAGGTATTCTTTATCCAGACGGTAATCCACAAAATGCTAACACACAAGTTATAGCAGAACTTTCAAATGTAGAAACAGTCAATTTAATTACAGATTTAATTCAACCACATTTAACTACACAACTTAATGCTGCAGACTATGAAGCTACTGCACCAATGTCTGGTTCAGCAAGTCCAGTTACTTTAGCTACACCTTTAGATGAAGCGTTTGACATATCAGGTATTCAAGTTGGTAAAATTACTTTATTTGAAAATATTGACAAAGGTGCTAATTACGATTTTGATATCTTTGCTAGAGCAAAAGATGATTTAATTTCTAAATTTGATAAGAAAGGTCAAGTATTAAGATTAAGTAATGCAGGTCAAGCCGCTTTATTTAATAGCGGTGAAATTATTACAGAACAAAATACTGGTACAACTGCCGAAGTAACTTCTATTGATATACCAAATAATGTTCTTTATATTTTGCCTAACTCGTGGAATGGGCTTTCTGGACTTAACGATATAATAAGAACTAATAATGATGTTTTTGAAGTTGCAGGTGTTTCAATTGATTATTCAAGTAGAGCGTATGGTGATAACGCAGTTATTGATGCTAGAGCAGTTTACGAAACTGGATATATCGAAGAGGTTGCAGTTAACAACTCTGGATTTGCTTATATTACTGGTCAAAAAGCTAATATATACAATCCAGCCGATGAAACATTAGAATTAGCTGCTGGGACAGTTACAGCAGAAGAACAAGGAAAAAATAAAGGATATTGGAAAGATTTTTCATCTCACGTTGATGGTTATGTAACTCAAACTGCAAATAGTCAAGCAATTGATAGTTACTATAGCGCTGGTATAAGAATACAAGATAGTAATTTCTATCAAGAGTATTCATATCAAATTAAATCAACTATTGATAAAAGCCAGTACGAAAAATTACTTAAAGAAAATGTTCACCTCGCCGGTTCAAAAATGTTTGGTGATTTCATTTATAAGTATGATAATACTGGAACAACTAAAGCACGATTTTTACGACTATTTAATGACGATGGAAGGGGTTCGCCACTCGACCGAGCGAACACAGATAATTTAGAGGCGTCAGTAACAAACTATACTGTTGATAGTACCTATGTTACTGCCGACCATGAACCGGCATAATAAATATTTAATAATTTAAAGGAGAAACTGCTGTGGCCAAGCAAGTAATTAACATCGGTGCATCTGCGAATGATGGGTCAGGTGACCCGTTACGTAATGCGTTCGATAAAGTCAACGACAATTTTAACGAAATATATTTTAATTTTGGAACTTCAACAACACTTACTAGTATATTTGATTCCAATGGGAATTTAGATTTATACGGAAAACCTCACAAAGTATCATTTTATTATGATACATTTGCAAACCTAACCGCTAATAGTCCAAGCACATACCATGGAGCAATTGGCCACGCTCATGATACTGGTGCTTTATATTACGCACACGGTTCATGGAGAAAATTATTAGCAGATACTTCTGGTGGTACAATACTAAATTATACAGACCCACTTGCTCCTTATGTTTATGCTAATAATGTTACTAATTCAGAAACATCTGATTATGTATTAAAGACAAATGCTGATGGTACATATACTTGGGTTGAACAAGCAAGCGGCGGCGGGGGCTCATATAATGATGCTGCTGTTGATACTCATTTAAATGTTTCAGGCGCAGGTAGTAACGAAGTATTACAATGGAGTGGTTCTGATTATCAGTGGACTGCATTACCAAGTGGTGGTTCTTCTGCTAATACATTTGGAACCATTGCAGTTGCAGGTCAAACTAATGTTGTAGCTGATACTGCAACAGATACACTTACTCTAGTAGCTGGTTCCAATGTTACAATTACAACTGATGCCAATGCAGATAGTATTACAATTAATGCTTCAGGCGGTGGCGGAGGCGGTGGTACTGACCTCAACAGTTTAACAGGTGGAACACTTGATGTAGCAGCAGATAGTATTGGATTTATTGATGCTGATGATTCCAATAATTCTAAGAAAGACACAATCGCTGATTTAGTTACAGCAATTGCAGGAACTGGATTATCTGCATCAAGTGGTGTTTTATCATCTACAATTACACAATATGCAGATTCTAATGTTGATTCTCATTTAAATGTTTCAAGTGCAGGTTCTAATGAGTTTTTACAATGGAGTGGTTCTGATTTCCAATGGGCTGCAGCAGGTGGCGGCGGCGGAGGTGGAGCATCTCGTGTATCAGAAGCAGAAACAACTGCTTCAATTGCAGATGGCGCTTCAGGTTCTGTTGAATACGCAACATTAGGTAAATCATTCGCATTACAAAAAGTTACAGTAGACAAAGAGTGTTGGGTTAGAGTATATTCTGACACAGCAGCAAGAACAGCAGATGCAGGTAGAAGCCAAGGAACAGACCCTTCAGATGGTTCTGGTGTTATTGCAGAATTTATTGCAACAGCTTCAGGTACAACAACATTTAAAATAACCCCATCAATTATGGGTTGGTTAGATAATTCAGAAACTGAAGTTCCAGTAGCAATTCAAAATAATTCAGGAAGTGCAGGTACAGTTACAGTCACTATCGACGCATTAAAATTAGAGAGCTAATTAAATGTCTAAACGCATTCACAATTTAATCCTACAACCAGGAACAGATGAAGCTTCATTCTTAGCTAATGAAGCAGCTGGTATGGAAGTTCATTGTAACTTTGATATGTGGGATGGTATTATTGCCATGAAACTCACAGATGAAGAATGCGCTCAATTACTTGAAAGCGATAAAGTAATTGAATGTGGCCCAGAAAGAGATGTTGTAGATTTAGTATCATATCCAACATCCACACCAAGATACGAAAGTAATACAGTATCATATAGAACAAGATATATTCCAAGCAGCGGTAATGGCGCTGACCATACTGGCTTAAATATGTTTTTTACAAGTGAATTTGACCCGGCTGATGGCACACAACCTTTTGGCTTTTTTCAGGGTTCTGAATATCAATTTGATGACACAGTTAAAAGTAATTTTTTAGGAGAATATGTAGATATTGTTGCTATTGAAGCAGGTAGCCCGGCTTCAGGTAATGCTGGTCACGAAGACCATGTAGATTTTGAAGAATGGGATTCTACTGATTCTAAATTTATTCCTATGGATTGGAGCGAAACTTCTGGTTCGATGACTTCAGCTCGTAATAATCAAGTTACGAATAATAATACTAATTGGTTTAGTTCTCATGCAATTGGAGTATTAAGCGCAGCAGGTGGTAAACATTGTGGTTGGGGTAAAAAATCTACATTAAGAGTTATGTATCTTAGTGATGGTGTTACTACTGCTTATTATACAGCATTGCAATGGCATAATAGTAAACCTGTAAATCCAGCAACTGGCGTTCGTAATGCAACAGTTGTAACTGGAGCATGGGGATATTCTGGAGTTGAACACGAAAAATTCTATCCAATGGATAGCATCAATCAAATTGTAGCTTATGACGAAGATGGTAATTCAACAACAATAAATCGTGGTGATGTTCAAGCAGCAACTTGGAATATCACAATGACAGCTTCAGGTGCAAGCGCATACGAAGTTACTGGTGAAGATAGAGTTTACGAAGGAATATCTGCAAACTCTGCTATTAATAATAGAGGAATTGTATGTAATCCAGGAGATACTGTGATTATTGACAACCAAGCTTCTGGTGGACATCCATTGTATGTCAGAACTACTGGAGGTAGTAATGTTCCAGGAGTAAGTGGTCAAGGAACAAGTACAGTCACATTTACAATGCCAGACGCTACAACTAATTATGATTATGTTTGTGATTTCCATCCAGCTATGACTGGTAATATTTCGTGTATAAAAGACACAAGCTCTTGGCAAGGAGATTATAGAGCATTTGTAGATAACTTAATTATTCCAAGAGTTATTGAAGACCCTGCAGATAGTACTGATAAATGGATGATTTCTGTTCCTGACCAAACAAGATATTCTGCATTTGATACAGTTATGTCTCAATTTAATAACTATAATGGAATTTATCATTTTAAAAGTGCAGGTAATAACGCGCACGTTGCTGTAAATCCAGATGACTCACGATGGAATAATACAATAAGAGTTGACAGCGGTGCTACTTACGTAACAAATACTTTAGATGGTGATGGCCGAAATCAATTTACTAGTTCAACACAAGGCTCACAATCAAGCTATTATATTTTAAGGTCAGAAATTGACGGTGGAGACAATCAGTTTACAATTGCTGCGTGTCAACAAGACGACGTTAATAGATTAATGGACGATTACAGTAGTAGAGGTCCTATGATTGATTTTGCATCTTATGGTGCATATACATGGACAAGCTATCCAACATCTACATATAGTGATGGAAAGTGGGGTTATTTTAGTGGTACAAGTTGTGCAGCACCAGTTGCAGCAGGTTGTGCGACTGTATTTTTAGATTGGTATTTTGTACAACGCGGAGTTTATCCAAGCATTGCAGAATTAAAAGCATTAATGATAAAATCAGCAAAAGAAAATTTAATTGGTGAAGAAGGTGAAGGAATTAATTTTTCTAATGTAGCAGGAAGTAAACAAACTCCTCTAGCAGTTTATCCTCCTACTAATATAGCATCATCTAAATTATATTCATCAAGTAATATTAATCGTATTTCTGATAATGATTATCAAAATGGTGGAGCTGATTTAACAGAATTATATGGAACACCACCTTTAAGAGTACATATTCCATGGGGAGTACGTATGGGAACAGGTAAATATATCGCAGGTGGTAGTCCGCAAACAACATTTAAACGAAGACCGACTTCAGGTAGAGCGTGGCCGAGACAAAAAGTTTCTTTCACATCTTGAGGCTGGGAATAAATAATAAAAACGGTTAGAGTCTAATTCAAAATGGCAGAAATATTAAGCAATAGTTTTAAAACAGATGTAACAAGGTTATTTATTGATGACCTTGCTAATAACGATTACTATGTTTTCGTTTCTGGTATTGACACATTTTCACCCGAAGATGCTCAAACTTCCAAAGTTGGATTTTTAGAACGAACGCTTTTTGGTAAAAAAATACTTCAAAGTGATATTCATTTTATGGTTAAATACTATCCTTGGCAGGTTGGTCAAGTATATGTTGAATATGATGATGCAGTTGATTTAACAGACCAAAGATTCTATGCAGTTGTAGGTCCAAACGATAATGATACTGGTGATTATCGAGTATTTAAATGTTTAAATAATAATAATGGCGGAGCTGCTGCTACACCACCTAGTTATGACCCAACGAATACTAGTCAAATTTATCTAACTGCTGATGGATATGTTTGGAAATATATGTATGTTATTTCTTCATTAGAATTTGATTCTTATAACGCAATTGGTTATGTGCCAATTACACCTACACCATCTCCTAATAACCCATCAGCTAATACTGCAAGCACAATTTCAGATATAGTAGTCGATAATCCGCTTGATAATTTTGGATATGATGAATACACTGGTGGATTAATTCAATCACCGTTTCCTTCTGGCGTATTAATCGTAACTCCTTTTTCAGATAATTGGAGCCCTGTAACTAATTACTTTACAGGCCAATTCTTATACTCAACTAATCCATCTAATGGAATTTCTAGATTATTCCAAATTACATATTATTCTTTTAATCAGGCCACAGGTAATGCAGAAATTAGAGTTGGCGCAGAATTACTAACTGGAGTAGCTACACCTGATTTATCTGGTGTACAAAGTAATGCTAATTTTAAAATTATTCCAAGATTAAATATTAAAGGTGACGGTACTGGAGCCGTAGCAATACCAAATATAGTAAATAATAGAATAACAACAATTACAGTTTTAGACGAAGGAAGCGGATATACGAATGCAGTTGCAGAAATTGTAGACCCAGGTGCTAATTCATTTTTACCAGAAGATGAAACAACAACAGATGTTCGTGCATTAATACGACCTCGTTTATCTCCACCTGGCGGTCATGGATTTAATTTAATTGATGAATTAAGATGTAAGCATTTCAGTTTTTATGGATATATTACAGCAGAAGATAATACACAAATTGGTGATGTAAATACGTATGGTGGAGTTGGTATCGTACGTGCACCTGAATTTGACACAGGGTTTACAGCTAATGTATTCGATAATAGAATTGCAATAGTAACGGACGACTATAATAAAGTATCTGCAAATAGTACAATTATTCAAGTAGACAGTAATAATGATACAGTATTTAGTGCTAAGGTGCATGAAGTTGACACATCAGCAAATACAGTTTACATTGCTGAATATTTAGGACCTTATCCAAATAATGCTAATACAGGTCAATTACATACAAATAATACAAACGATGTCCCATTAGATTTAAACTTACCATTTAGAAACGAATCTGGCCAGACAATCAATATAAATAGTCCGGTAGCCTCAAATGTTACACTATCAGATTATATGCAGAAAACTGGTGAAGTTTACTTTATGGAGAACTTCTTCCCACTTGCTAGAACAGACCTATCTCGTGAGGAATTTAAGTTTGTACTGGAATTTTAAGGAAATAATATAAATGCCTATTAACACAAATCTCAATCAATCGCCATATTTTGACGATTACGACCAAGATAAACAATTCAATCGCGTCTTGTTCAAGCCGGGATTTGCGGTTCAAGCTCGTGAGTTAACACAACTGCAAAGTATTCTGCAAAACCAAGTTGAACAGTTTGGTGATAATATCTATAAAGAAGGTAGTATCGTAAAAGGATGTACCTTTAATAATATTGATGATTTGCGTTATGTTAAATTAGTAGATACCGCAGAATTTGACCCGCTTGAATATGTAAGTGGTCCTTCAACTGAAGTAGTTGGTAGTGAAGAAATTGAGATTGATAAAGTCTATATTATAACTGGTGCTGTTTCTGGAATTCAAGCTCAGATTCTTAAAGCTCGTAAAGGTTCAAACGCGTCTCAGCAAAACCCACAAACTACATTTTGGATTAAGTACTTAAATACTACAGAAGTTTTAAATACTAATTACACACAGTTTGAAGCAGGTGAATCTTTCTCTATTGATTTATACAAATATAAGCGTGGAACTACATCTCCTAGTGGAAGTAACCCAACACCACAAACCATACCAGTTAATGTAACATTCTCAACTGCTAGTGATAGAGTAGGTAAAGCATTTGGTATTCAAATGTCACCTGGTGTTATTTTCCAAAAAGGTCATTTTATATTTGCTAACGAACAAACATTAATTGTAGAAAACTATTCTGATGTTCCTTCAGATAAAAATGTAGGATTTGAAACAACAGAACAAACAATTAGTGCATTACAAGACGACTCATTATTTGATAACGCGTTTGGTTCTAAAAACGAAAATGCACCTGGTGCTGACAGATTAAAACTAACACCAAATTTAGTTGTTAAGACTCCTGCTGAAGCTGGTGCAGATGCTGATTTCTTTACAATTATTCGTTATCAAAATGGTAGCGCAGTTGGATTAAGAGATGTTTCTCAATATAATATCCTCGGTGAAGAAATGGCTCGAAGAACATACGAAGAGTCAGGTAACTATGTATTAGAAAGTTTCCCAGTTTCAAGCGATGACAGAATACCAGCTGGTTCAGCAAATACTGAAGTAACTGCGTTATTAGGTCAAGGCGTTGCTTATGTTAAAGGTTTCCGAGTAGAGAACTCAGGCGAACGTTCATTTACAATTGACCAAATTCAAAATACAGAAACAGTTAATAATCAAAGTATTGGTATTGAATATGGACATTATGTAGATGTTACAGGATTCAGCGGCAGACTTGATATTGACCACACTCCAGTTACTTTACAAGACAATACTAATAGTACTATAGGAACAGCTATTGCAGTCAATTTAACGCCAACAAGACTTTATCTTTCTAATATTGCATTAAGTGGACCAATTACTAACTTAGATAGAGTATCTGATGGTAACGGTTATGTTGAAGTTGGTAATAAATTAAAAGAAGTATCTAAGAAGCCATTAATATTTGATAGCGGTTTAAGTAGTGTATTTGAATTAACAGACACACTTATTCCAGTTCGACAAAGAGTCGCTGCTACTCACTCAAGTGGTGCTATTACTTTAACTGCAAATCCTGGTGAAGATTTTGATTGTCAACAAGACGACATTTTAGTTATTGCTGATAATGGTGTTCAATGGCCAGTTACTGGATTAACAAAATCATTAAATAATTCTCAAATGGATTTCAACATCGACTCTGGTGCAAATACTAATGTATTTGTTTACCATAACAGAAGATTAGTTGGTACAGGTTCTACCGGAATAGATTCATATAACAAAGTTATTCGCGAGCCATGGGTTAAAGTTCTTTATTCAGGTAATGCGCAAGCTTCAGATACACAATATAATTTAGGTTTCCCAGATGTATTTGAAATTAAAGAAATTAAGGATAGCACTGGTGCAGACTTTACAAGTAGTTTCAGATTAGTACGAAATCAAAAAGACCAATATTATGATTTATCATATATTGAATATATCGCAGGACGACCTAAGCCAGCTGATGGTGATGTCTTAGTTAACATTAAGTGTTTTGAGCTCTCATCGTCCACTGGTGAATACTTCTTCTCAATTAATAGTTATCCGAATACACTTGATAGAAATGACATACCGGTTCATGTGAGTGACACAGGGGTACAATATAACCTTAGGGAGTGTATTGACTTCAGACCTCATTGTGATATAGAATCCGGTGTAAGTTATTCAGCCACAGAATCTAGTGCAAACGCAGGAAGTGCTACACAAGATGTTGGTGTTACTCAACCAACATTCTCAACTTATGGTGCGCCATTAATTCCAGCAATAAATGAAAGTGCTACAACAGATATTGAGCATTATTTAGCTCGTGTTGATGCTATTGTTGCAGATTCTTATGGTGAATTCTCATTAATAAAAGGTAAGGAAAATGCAAGACCAGTTCCACCTCAAATCGAAAACGATAAACTTGTAATTGCAAGTATTAGTGTTCCAGGTTTCCCTGCACTTTCTGCTAAAGATGCAGACACACAACGTAAAAAAGAATATGCTGTAAAGATTAGACCAACTGGTGTTAAAGCATACAGAATGAAAGATATGCACAATCTTGAGAAAAAGATTGATAACATGGCATACTATATTTCATTAAATCAATTAGAATCTGATACACAAAACTTAACAATACTTGATGAGAATGGATTAAACAGATTTAAAAATGGATTTGTTGTAGAACCATTTAATAATTTATCTCTTGCTAATATTAACTCACCAGAGTTCAGGTCAGCAGTTCCTTTTAATCAAAAGATTTTAACACCTGCTGTTAAGACATTCCCTATTGATTTAAAATATAAATCAAACACAAGTGGTACTATTTTCCCATCAGTTACAAATCCTAAAGTTGCTACATTAACAAGAGATTCAAATGTTGATGTTATTACACAACCTTATGCAACAAACTTTAGAAATTGTGTAAGTAACTTCTTTAAATATATTGGTGAAGGTGTTATTTCTCCACCTTATGACGCTTCTTACGATACAACTACAAACCCAGTATCTCTTGAAATAGATCTTACAAGTCATTTTAGAGATTTTGTTGATAATATTCAGCAATTCCTTCCAATGACTGATACGCGCAGAACTGCAACTATGGGCTTTATGGGGTGGGGTGCAAGTGAAGAAGACTTAAGAAGAATGGGTGGTTGGGCTTTACGTCGTAATAATAGATTTGTAACTGACACAATTACAACGAGTGTAAGTGAAATTACTGTTAACGATTCAGTTATTAACGCGCCTGTTGGTGACTTTGTATCTAACTTCGAATTTGAGCCATTCATGGCATCTCGTGATATTAAAATTTATATGAGCGGTTTAAGACCAAACACACCTCATTATTTCTATTTTGACGGTCAAGATGTTAATGCTCATATCATACCAGGTTCTACAGCGTCATCAGTTGATGGAATTGAAAGACTTGGAGATAAAGGTGTTACATCAGTAAGCACAGATGCAAATGGTAATATTTACGCTGTCTTTAATCTTCCAGCTGAAACATTCTATGTTGGAGACCGTGTATTAGAGATTGCAGACGTTGACCAATATTCAAGTATTGATTCTGCATCTACATCTAAAGGATTTATTACATATCGTGCATATAACTTTAGTGTTGAGAAAAGTGCATTAACAACTTCAACTCGTGCTCCAGATTTTGATGTCAACACAACTACAACGACTCGAAACGTTATTCGAAGAATTAGAGGTCGTGACCCAATTGCTCAGACATTCTTTATTAAGAAAGGTATGGGCCGCGGTTCAAACTCTGTGTATCTATCAGAGGTTGATGTATTCTTCAAACGTGTGCCAGATACTACTTTAGGTCAAGCACAAAATGGTATTACTTTACAAGTACGTGAAGTTATTAATGGTTATCCTACAAACCAAATCGTACCATTCTCTAAAGCTCGTAAAGAAGCAACTGATTTGACAAGTGCAGCATCTGATGATGCTTCAGTAGCAACAACATTTACATTTGATGCACCTATTAGATTAGATGTTGAAAAAGAATATGCTATTGTTTTACAACCTGATGCTTCAGACCCTAACTATTTAGTATTTACATCTAAGGTTGGTGAAACAGACTTAACTCCTGGAACAACTCAAGGTACAGCAATCGTACAAGATTGGGGTGATGGCGTTCTCTTTACATCAACAAATAATAGCGCATGGTCATCTTATCAAGATGAAGATATGAAGTTTACATTAAGACGTGCTAATTTTAGTGCTTCAACAGGTTCTGTTACACTTACAAATAATGATGACGAGTTCTTAACAGTTAATAATATTACTGGTGCATTTAATGTCGGTGAGAAAATTTACCAAGAAGATCCAGTATATGTTGCAACTCCACCTTCTAACGCAGTAAATGTTGTACAAAATAGTGTTGATGTGACATCTGCAGGAGATTTAAATACAATTTATAGTGATGGCGACTTTATTAAAATATCAAATGGTAATGATATTGGTGTGTACAAAATCGAAAGTGTTAATAGCGCAACTTCATTAACTCTTGCAAGTCCTTGGGGTTTTGCTTCTGTTAATGGTACAGACCATTTACCGGTGACTGTTGGTACTCTATCTTATTTAGATAAAAGAAATGCAGCAACAATGCATCTTACTGAAAGTTCAGCAACATCAACAAGACCATTCCAAGTGGGTCAAACAGTTAAAGGATTAGATAGTACTAAGACTGCAAATATTTTTTCTATTGATAACGTTAATATTAGTTATTTCCAACCATTTATTAGTCAAATAAATGATTCTGTTTCTTCTACAACTTTTGAAGGAACATTTGTATCGCCTGATAACGTTAATATTACTTACGATTTACCTTTATCATTTAACGATAATAACCACTACAATCAAAAAGGTGTTATTCTTTACAGTAAGTCAAACGACCCAGCTCGTTCAAAATCATTTGATTTAATTGTTAATATGGAAAATAATAGTAATGTAACTTCATCACCGTTTATTGATATTGAAGTATCTAAACTATTAGCTTATCAATATACACTATCAAATACAGCTGCTGATTCTTCTGCCTTTGTTTCTAAGACTGTTGAATTAGCAAGTGATTTAGATGCTGAAGATATAAATGTTATAGTAACAGGGTACAGGCCTACAGGTACTGATATTAAAGTTTACATAAGAGCTCAGAGCCCGTTTGATTCAGCTGGATTTGAAACTGTACCATGGACTGAATTAGAATTGTTTGAAGGTGTTGGCGTATTCTGTAGTAAAGCTAATATTGGAGATTATAAAGAATTTAGATATAGAATTGCAGACGCAAATAAAAATGCTGGTGTTTACGAATACACAAGTAGCAATGGAACATTCCAAGAATTTAGAAGATTTGCTATCAAGATTGAATTACTATCATCTAATATTCATAATGCACCTACACTTATGGATTATAGAGCGATCGCCTTGACTTAGGAATTAATGATATGAGTAATATAAAAAGAGATAATAATAGTGGAGCAGTACTCAACACAGATGTGGCTGCGCTGAATAAATATAAAGTAGAGCGTAATTATTATCGTAAAGTAGATAAGTTACAAGACGATATTTTAGAAATCAAACGTAGTATAATTTCCATTTATGAGCGAATAGAAAAGCTGGAAAATAAGTAATGGCCAAGAATATATCAAATATAAACACATCCGATACATTTCAGCAATGGCTCGATAAAACTAATGAGCTATCTACAGCTTTTAGAACTGATGTAGTAACATCTGGTTCTGGAGACTCAGCTGCTAATGGTAATGCTGCAATTACAGGTAATTTTACAGCTGCTACATTCTTAGGAGATGTTCAGACTGACGCGCTTTCGTCTGAAACAGCATCTGCTACTATTCAAGTTAATAGTCCAATTAAAGTTAATGGTGCATCTCAAACAACTGCCACATTTTCTAATGGAACCGGCGGTCAAATTGAATTTACTAACGGTAGTTTAACATGGGACATTGGTTTAAAAGATAGTGGTGGTAACTTTATTATTAATACTGGTGCTGGAGCAGATAAGCTTAGTTTAACCAGTGCTGGAACATTAACTGTTCCTAATTTAGCTGTAACTGAAGATGTTGTAGTAACTGAAGATGTTACTGCTAATAATTTTATTGGTGATGGTTCTCAATTAACAGGTGTTATATCAGCTGTTGCTATTGACGATATTTCAGATGTTACAATTACAAATGCACAAAACGGTCAAGTACTAAAATATAATTCAAGTTCAGGTTTATGGGTTAACGATACAGACTTTGACTCAGGTACAAATGCTGATACACTTGATAACTTAAATAGTACAGATTTTTTAAGAAGTAATGCTGACGACACTTATACAGGTACATTGACTGTTACTGGTAATATTGACCAAACAGGTGTATTAACTGTTGATGGTACTATTCAAGCAACTGGTAATATTACAGCAAATGGTGATATTATTACTGCTTATGTCGCATCAGATTTAAGATTAAAAGACAATTTAAAAGTTATACAAAATCCATTAGATAAAATAAGTCAAATTAATGGATATATGTTCAATTATAAAGACAAACCTAGTGAAACTATTCCAGGTGTTGTTGCTCAAGAAGTAGAAGAAATACTTCCAACTGTAGTATTTAATCACGAAAGAAATGGTGAAACATACAAAGCAGTTCGTTATGAGCAATTAATACCTCTTTTACTAGAGTCGATTAAAGAATTGAAAGAAAAAGTAAATGATTTAGAGAATCAGTTAAATTCGTAATGGGTAGTTGGGTACTGACCTAATAAATAATAGAATAAATTAAGGGAAAAGTCTAAATGGCAAAAATTTCAGAATTACCTCCTATTACCGGTGCGAATACCAGGCCAGAGGATTTATTTGTCGTTGTTAACCTAGTACAGGGTGATGATGGTACAAGTAGTATCACTAGGAAAGAACTGGTTCAAGCAATCCAGTATGAAGTTTTTGACCGTATAACAATTACAGGCGGTACTATCTCTGGTGTCCAAATGCGTGACTCCACGCTGGATAATGTTCGTATTGATAACTCTGACATTGAAGATACTGATTTTGTTAGAGGCTCAATACAAGACACCGAAATTTTTGACTCTACCGCAAACAATATTACAATTACTTCATCGTCATTTACTAATGGTTCTTTAGTATCTTCAACTGGTGAAGATTTAGACATTGCTAATTCTGATATTGACGACTCTAGATTTACAAATTCTACAGGTAATAACATTGTACTTACAAGTTCAGAGCTGAATGATAGTACAGCAAACAATGTTGTTATAACAAATTCTGAGTTTAATGATGGCACAGGAAATAATGTCACATTAACAAACTCTATTATCGATGATTCTACAATCACTGATAGTTCTGCAAATAATGTAACGATTACTCAATCAACGTTTGCAGATGGCGCGCTCAGCAATAGCACAGCTAATAATATTACAATGACTTCTTCCACATTTGGAAGTGGTGATATATTTGACAGCACAGCTAATAACGTTACGATTACTAATTCTGATTTCTCAGAAGGTACTGGTTCAAATAATACATTTACAGATACAACACTTCTTGGTGGTACTGCAAATGCTGTAATCATTACTAATTCAGAATTTAATGATGGTACTATTAATAATACTATTATTACTTCATCTGAATTTAATGATGGCACTGGTAATAACGTAACACTTACAAATTCAACGATTGATGATTCTGTATTTACAGATGGTGCAATATCTAATACCTCATTTACAGGTACAATGGATAATGTTGTAGCTACTGATATGACAATTAGAAGTTCATCTGCAGATGGATTATCTTCTAATAACTCAACATTCGAAAACGGTGCTGTATCAGGTTCAACGTTTGACGGCGGTACGATAACAAATTCTGACCTCGTTGACTTTGATATGAATCTATCTAACGAGATGGACCCACCTATCGACGATGACGCTTTCTTTGCTGTCAAAAATGAGAAAACAGGTGAGACAGAAAAAGTTAATATGTCTCAACTTTATGATGACATTTCTCGCAGAACAGCACAAGCGTTAAAAGTTCATGTTGATGCTGGTTCAGGTGACGACGATAACCCAGGTACACAATTACAACCTGTCAGAACATTAGAAAGAGCGTTTGAGCTCTGTTTAGAAAAAGCAGGTGGTGAGCTTAACAGAAACGCAATTAACAATGCTGTACATATTTCAGTCGGCCCAGGTACATATTATACTAAAGGTAACTTAATGCTACCTGATGATTGTTCATGTACTTCTACAGCTGGTCAGTATGCTACAGTAATCGAATTAGAAAAAGGTTATGAGAACAATAATGGTATTCTCGTAGGTTCTGGTTGTTATGTTCAAGGATTTGGTTACCAAAACTTCCAAGTTGATAACTTTGATTTCCCAGAAGGTGGATTCGCGATCGCTTATCGACCTGGTGCTAAATTATTACGTTCTCCGTATTTAAGAGATAGTACTCAGTTATCTAACTTCCTAAGACAAGATGTTGAACCACCTTTAAATCCATATAACACAAAAGGTACTCTTGCTGATTTAGGTAGAGAGTTTACTTTAGAGGCTGGTCTAACAGGTGATTGGAATCTCGACGATGAAGTTGTATTCTCATCTGGTGCTGTAGGTTACTTATCTTGGGACGATTCGCAGGATGCAATTAAAGGTGTTCCTGGTGATATTGCAACTTATCGTAAAATTAGAGTTCGTAACCTTAAGAACAATCAAGGATTTGCGGTTGGTGACACAGTAACTACTGAATCAGGTGGTGTAGGTGTTGTCGAATCTATTGGTATTGACGACTTCCCGAACAGAGCGGTTGGTAGAGGTGGTGGTTGTGTACTCGCAGATAGAAGAGTACTAGACACAGACTCACTATATACTTACGTATTATGTTTTGGTTTCACACCTCGTACTCAAAACGGTATAGGTTATGTTGCAAGAGACGGTGCTGGTGTTAACGGTATTGGTTCTCTATCCATCTTCGTACGATGTGCATTCTATGCATTGAATGGTGGACAAATGACACTGAACAACTCAGGTACTCAGTTCGGTGACATCTCAATGAGAGCAAAAGGTACAACAGAGTTCTTTGCTCCTAAGTCAACCACTGCAACAATTATTGGTAACACTGCATTTGCTGATACAATTGAAAATGCTGCTGATGATATTATCGACGATGTTGTTACTTATCTTACATCGAATACAGCAAACGGTGGATTAGGTTATCAAGAGTATGATTCTGAAAAATGTTTAAGAGATTCAGGTATTGTACTTGATGGTACAGGTTATGACATTGCTCTCGATACTAACTATTGGGGAAGACTTGGTGGAATTACATATAGGTCACCAATCAGTTATGTTGTACCAGGCGAACAATTAGAAGAAACAAAAGGTGCACTTGAATATCTAAGAGATAGAACAAAAGAGGTATTTGAGTCTGGCAATAATCAAATTAATGCGCGTATTGATACTTCATTCGGCGAATTACTCAATGTATTAGAGTATGGCGAAGAAAATATTAATCCAATTATATTTAAAGATACTTCGGTTCCATATACTGCAGCTCGTAACTTAATACAAGATAACAGAGACTTTATTGCTAACGAACTTATTGATTGGATTGAAAATAACGATGAGTTCTATGCATACGATAGCGCAGCGTGCAGAAGAGATGTTTCAGACTATATTCTTCCAG
>Ga0181580_10000348_pt1 | contig 33544 bp, 30 predicted proteins | sample 071ome_23_FD_132413 | JGI IMG/M metagenome (GOLD analysis project Ga0181580, IMG submission 132413) | Coastal salt marsh microbial communities from the Groves Creek Marsh, Skidaway Island, Georgia - 071403BT metaG (megahit assembly) | ecosystem: Environmental > Aquatic > Marine > Intertidal... | reverse complement strand
TTATATTTATATATAGGAATAACTTCACAATTGAAATATTTTTCAGCTATTTGAATGTCTTTTTCATCACCGTATGTAAACAATGTAACTTTACAATTTTTCTCTTTAATTAATTTGTTTATGTAGATAGCTTCTCTTTTTACAAATCCTGCAGTTTCCCAATCGAGAAGTGAAGTATTAAAAGTAAAGAAAAGCAAGATTTTCATATTTGTTTTTTTCTAGTTTCATATAGTTTATACAACATAAGTGAAAACAAAAACATTATGAAAAAACTTAAATTTATATAATTTAATTTTAATTTTCCTTGGAATGGTTGAGATGGTTTGTATCCCTCTTTAACAGATTTTATACAATCTTCTCTACTATTAACCACCTTGAAAATTCCATTTTTTTCTAATACTTCTGGTAAAAAAGTTGAATAATTTAAAGAGATATTTTCTGAAACTTGAGTGCTCTGAGTGTTGTTGATAATCTTACTTATACTGCATACCTGATAAGTGAAGTTTGAACATTTTGATCTCTCAAAACCATCTACTATTACACTATTCAATGAACAAAAAAGTGTAACAGAATTTTTTGACTCTAAATATTCATCATATTCAGCACCAGCTACTTTTGGAAATCCATATAAATAACCTGAAGAAACCATTATCAAAATTAATACTATTGGCCTTAACTTAGGATTGTTTTTGAACAAAATTAAAATCACCACACAAAATGAAATTACCAAAAGAAATGAGTAATAATGCGTTTTAAATGTATCACTTGTAATTGGATTGTAATTTTTAATTGGAAATCCAAAAGAATTTATTGTTAACAAAATTATTGCAAAAATTGGTGCCAGCAAAACATGAGAAAAATTTTTATATCTTTTAGTAAATTTAAAAAGAAAATAATAAAACAATGTTGTAAAAATAATTGAAATAAATTGTGAATAATGTGTAATAAACCAAAATGGTTCAATAATCATTTTATTAACGACAAACAAACTTTCGTCATTGTAAGCCCAAAAATTGAAGTAATCACCAAAAGTGTCTAATAAAACAATTCCTATCAAAGAATCTGAATGAAAATTGCTGAATGGCAATGTTATAAGATAATTTAAGTTTATGTTGTAAAGTATTTCTATATTAGCAATATTTTCATAAGCTCCATCAGTGCTACTTGAGACATGTTGGAATATTGAAAAATTATTTACTTTATAATTTTCAATTAATAGCAAACCTATTAAAAAAAATAATAAAAGAAAATAATACAAATTATTTAGTTTAAAAAATTTGTAAAAATTTTTGAAAAATAAAATTGTAAATAAGCCCAAGCTAAGAAATAAAATTGAGCTTTTTGAAGTTAAAATAAGAGATAGGGGCAATAGAGAATAAAACAGATAAAATGTTTTTTCAGTTTTTAAATAACAATCAACAAAATATAATACCCAAGTAATCAAACTGAATGCAAACACTTCTGGCTTCATTGTGTTTATCATGTTTATTGTTTGAGGAAAAAAAGTTACAACACAAAATGACCACAGAATATCATTTTTTTTTAATTTATTATTTATTAAATATTTATATAACCCCAGCAAACCCAAGCAATAAAGAGAAGTATTCAGAGCTAATACTCCATTATGAATTAAATGATTCATATTTGTAAAAGTTAAAAAATTGGATTGAAATGATATGAATATATTTGTTAAATTAAAATATGCTAGACCCAAATCTCTATTCGTTGATTCAATTTCTCCAAAACCATATTTTAAATAATTACTTAAGTGAAAATAATCAGGAGACTCTGTTATCAAATAGAAGAAATTACTGACTTGAAAAACTCCAAAAATATTCAACATTAATAAAAGCAATGGGAAATTTTTATACAATTTACCTAATTTTTTTAAATTCCAATAATTACTTTTTTTTATTCTCATATAAAACTCAATAAACAATAAGAAAATTATATTCCTCATTCACATAAACTATTAATATAAGTATATATTTATTTATGAAAACTTATAAAGACAACTTTAATGTTGCAATAATTGGGTTGACTAGAGGATATCCTAATAATAAATCTCAATATGATGACTTGCTACATAGAAACAAAAAAATATACGAAAATATTAACTCCAAACAGTCAAATCCTTACCAGTTAATTTTATTTCACGAAGGTAATATATCACTTTCTGACCAAGACTATATTCAAAATAATTCTCCAGAATATCTACATTTTGTTGACATTAGCAATTTGTTTGAAAAATATAATTACATAGATGGTTACAAAATTATGTGTAAATTTCAAATGTTTTATCTTTGGGAGTACGTGAAAGAATTTGATTATGTTATGAGAATTGATGAAGATGTATTTATTGAAAAATTTGATGTATCAACACTATCAAAAATGAATAAAAAAGATATAGACTTCTACTTTTCTAAATTAAGTTATGAATCACATGTTCCTACAAACAAAACTTTGCCTTATTTTGTTAAAAATTTTTATAACTTAAAAAATCTTAAATTTTATGATCATTTATTTCCTTACACTAATTTTTATATTTCTAAAACTAATATTTGGCAAACTCCAAGGATTAATGAATTGCTAAAAAAAATTGCAGAATCAAATCAACAAATCGAGTATAGATGGGGGGATTTACCAGTTTTAGGATGTGTGCTTAAGCTTGAAAAATTAAATTTTAAAAGATTATACACATTATCTTACATGCATGATTCACACAAACTTTTTGTAAAATCAAATATTCTTTCACCAATTTTAGAAAGATTTAATCTCAATAGAATACGATACAAATATCCAAAAATGTATAGTTATACTAAAAACCAAATTAAAAAAATAATATTTACCAAATAGTATTTAACCTAAAATATATATATTTTTAATATTTATATTAGATTACACTTAAAAGCAAACCTATTTTATTTATATTTAGAAGAATTAAATATCAGAAACGATCTTAATAGGTATATTATCAATTTGAATCCATCTCTAAATCTTTTGATCTGAGTAGAACCATATGTTCGAGATTTGTAATGGACAGGATATTCGGCAATTTTTTCTCCAGTAATAGCTGCAGTAAATATTAAATCAAAATCTCCAAAAGGATCATTTAATTTATATTTTTCTTGCCACCAGATTACTTTCTCCATAAACTCTTTCTTAAATACCTTTGTTCCACACAAAGAATCAGTTAATTTTTTACCAATTATGAAACTAACTATGAATTGAAAAAATATATTCCCTTTTTTATTTATATATCTCATGGCATCTCTCTCCATCTCATAAACTAACCTTGTGCCATTTACAAAATCTGAATTGTTATTTTCTAAAATCTCAAAAAAATCTTCCAAAGTTTCCGGTTCTACTGATATATCAGCATCCAATATTGCTACTGTATCAGCATTTACATATTTGAATGATTCCCACACTGCATTTGCCTTGCCTGTTTTTGATTGTTCAAAAACTTTTATTTTTAATGACGGATTTAAATTTTTTATTTCATTTGCTTTTTCCAGTGTCTTATCTTCAGATTTTCCGATTGAAAATATAAACTGTGTAATTTCCTTATTTGGAATTCTTTCAAATAATGGCACTAAATTCCCCTCTTCGTTTTTAGCTGGAATTAATATACATCTAGTGAATTGAGATTTTTCATGTAATTTTTTTCTAAAAACAAAATAGGTTTTAATTCCAAAATTTAATTTAGAAAATAATATTTCAAAGAGGCTATTTAATAAATTCCCAATACCAAATATTTTGAAAGGAATAAATTGTCTAGTATTAGATTTTATAAATTCGAAACCAAGGCTATTTGTTATATTTTGAATTTTTTTAATATGGATATATGAATATTTTTGATTTTTATCTTTAATATTTAAAAACTCTAAAAACTTTATGATCATTCCCCATTTAGTATTTAAAGAGGAAATCACTAACTTACCATTTGGTAATAAATTTTTATTAATTTTTTTAAATACCAAATACAAATCTTGTGTCAATTCAACAATATCTGTCAACACAATTGTGCTGTAAATTTCTTTAATTTCATCAAGTACTCTTAGATAATCACTTTCTAAATCTAAATAAATTATTTCTGAGTTATTTTCATTAATTTTTCTTTTTGATTTAATGTTCAATAAATGTAAAGATTTTTCACCTATCGAATATTTTTCAAGTTCTTTATTGTGACGATTGTAAAATTCTTTGTTTGAAATATTAAATTTCATAAATTTCATAATAATCAATTTTTATAAGTTGTATCTAATTTTAATTTCGATTTTAAGCTTATTTCTAAGAGTTATAATTTATTAATGTCAAAAGTAAAAATTAGCGTACCAATATTTTTTTTTCTTGTAACTTTACATTTCTCAAATCAATTAATTTACCTCTTTTTTGACATAACTCAGAGTCCTGACTTTACCGTATATAGTAGTTATTTTGATTATTTTTTTAATAATGAAAATAGTGTTCAGAGAGAGCAGGGATTGGCTTATTTTTTTATAAACTCATCATTCTTAAAATTCTACAATACATATTTCGAATTTAATGAAATAAATTATTTATTAAATAAATCTATTTATTCATCGAATAATCTCATTTACTCATTTGGTTTATTGGGATACTTTAATCTTTTGAAATACTTAAAATTTTCAACAAAGAATATATTTATTGCTCTTTCATTTTTAAATTTTTTACCAATTACTTTTATGCTTAGAATGACTCTCAAACCTGAAATTCTGGCGTTTGCTTTAATTCCTTGGGTTTTATTATTATTTGAAAAATATTTCGACACAAAAAAAATTATAAATCTTTTTTTAAGTATTCCCTTTTTAACAATTTTACTAACTTCAAAAGGTTCTATATTAGGAATTTCTCTAGTATTTTTAACATTATATTTTTTTAAAAATTTTAAATTTTCACAAAATAGACAATTTTATTATCTTATAATTACATCATTAATATTTTTTTCAATTACAACTTACGAAAACCAAAAGAGTGGTGCGTCAAATATTTTTGATATAAGCAGTGGAGTTGGCGAAGGTGTTTCACAAGATTCAGAAAAATATAATAACAAAGCTTCGCCATCAATTGTTTATAAATTAAATTTATTTAATCTATTTACGAGCCCGATAGACAATGTACATAAAGACTCATTTATTGCTATAACTCTCCTGGATAGTTTTGGTGATTATTTTAAATTGTATTGGAACAATAATGATTCCTTGTTCTATAAAAACAGAAGTGAATTAATAAATGTTGAAATAACAAATGAGATTAAAAAACCCGAACTTGGTTTAAATAATTTATTAACTATCTATGTTCAAAAAGATACAGACATTTATCTAAGAGAAACAATTTCGCTATTGTTGGGAGCATCGTTTTTTATATTTTTAATCATCAACATATTTAGTAATAGTAAATATAAACTATTCTTAATTTCACCATTTATAGGGGCTTTTTTAATTTTAACCCATGTAATTACAGGATTTCCTAAAAACAATTTTGATCCAATTCGAGGAGACTCTTTAAAACCTTTTTATTTTTCATTTTTACTTTGTTTATCATTTATTTTTTTAATTCCTAATTACATTAGGAAAAATAAGTCAACTAAGTACTTACTAGTTCCATACATAGTTATAATTTTAATTTTATTTGGATTTCCAAAAAGTTCAGACTATCAAAATAATCATTTATTAGAAAAAAATAAATATTCTTCTTCATGTATGTTGAATAATTTATTTATTAATAATGAATATACTGAAAATTACTGTAAATCATAGTTTAAATTTAATAATGAAAAAGAATTTTTAAAATATTCAAAAAAATTAAAAATTCCTTTATTTCAAAGTATCCAAATGTTAGGAATAATTTTTACAGGACTTAATTTAAGTTATTCTTCGCTTACTTTTAATATCAAATTGTTAAATATAAGTAAAAGAATTAAAAAATAGTTTGTAAAGTTAGCAATATAATTCAAAGAATCATTTTTAAATACATTTACAAATATAAAAATTATTACAAAATTCTTGAATGTATCAAGGGTTCTTTTGTTTATTATAAAATTGTAAACAAGACTAATTAAAATCGATCCCACGCCAAATATTCCAAAAAATACTAAGAAAGACAAGAATGAAGAATGAGGTAAGTAAAACGAATTTGTTTCAATAACATTTATTTCACCATATAGATTTCCAAAATTTAAAGGGCCTGTTCCAAATAATAATTCTGAATAAGTAGGATTAAACCTAGCAATAAATAACGCCCATAATTCTCCGCGATTAAGAAGAAAAGAAATTGAACTAAATAGACCAAATAAAAATACAAATATTGAATTACTATCAAATTGCATATCTAAAAGATTTAAAAAGCTTGACGTTTCATAATAGACTTTGTAATCTAAACCTTTTTTATATAAAAAACTGCTCATATATTCATATGGAAATTGAAAATTTTGGAAACCAACTAAATATACCAAAATTAATACAAAAAATACTGGTCCTAATACCAATAAAATTTTTTTAAATTTCGATTTAAAAATCATAAAACTCAAAACAAAAGAAATGTATAGCAAAATAGAAGTTCTATTATCTGAAAAATACAATCCCAATAATGAAAAGATAAAGGCAAATTTATTAAGTAGAGATATTTTATATTTTTTTAAATACAAGTAGGTTAGAAAAAATAAACATAGCCCGTAAAATTCACCAATTGATTCTGCACTTTGATACATACCTCTCCACGAGATTTTTTCGGACCATTGATTAAAAATAAATGGATTGGATTGAGTAGTTATGTTTCTTTGAAGTCCAAAATAATACTCAGAAAAAAAATTAAATAATGGAATATTAGAACCAATATACCCTACGATTACTAAAGGTATCGACAATGAAGTAAAATAATTTATAAATTTATTTATATTTATGTCATTACCATATTGACAATAAATATAATAAATTCCGTTATAAAGAGTAAAAAATATAATTATCCAAAACAAGTTTGAATTGAACTCATATGAACTACTAGAAAATCCTCTCAATTTTGTTGGTTCAAGGTAATATCGTCCAGTTGAATTAAATAACCAAAAAATTGAGAAGAAAAAATAAAAAATATTAGTTTTTTTTAAATAATTTTTATTTATAAAAGAATATATTCCAAAATAAGTGAATAGAAATAAATAAATTGACAAATTACTTCCTATAAAAATTAAAGGTACGAAAAACATAAAAGGAAATAAATATATTAAATTTTTAACTCTTTCAAGAGAAAGGGAGATTAAATTTATCCCAACCCAATAAAATATTATAAAAATCAGTAAATAATATCTTTTGTCATTAAATTGAAAGTCAAAAATTGTATTTGAATAAAATCTGTTTTCTGCATATATTGAAAAAGTTAACAAATAAGTAGTAAATAATAATGAAATATAGTGCTTTGGTTTGTTAATTAATTCTATATGATCGTCTTTTTTAAAAAATGAAAATATTAATAAAAATAATGCAGATTGGATTAAAAAGTTTATTAATGGATTAGCTCCAACAGATATAAAAAAACCTTCATTATTAATACTCACACCGACTATTTTTCCAAAACAACCAATTGAAGAATTTGGGTTAAAGTTGAAAAAATAATGATCTTGATATATATATGATGGATTTGCTACAAAAAATTCACCAATTGATATATCACATGTATTAATTTCAAAAAAAGAATTATCTTCTTGAACCAACTCAACGGGTTTTACCGAATCAGAATAATCTGCAACAAACCAGGGTGCAGTTAAAAAGAATAAAATCAAAATTAATTTATAGTAATTAGGTTTTAACTTAAACATTTTTTAATTTAAGAAAATACCTTAATGAAATTCTTGCAATAATACCAAACAATACAATCAGTCCTAAATATAATTGATAAGTTGATTCATTTAATTCTATTCCATTCAGTAAATATGACCAACCACCAATAACATAGTGTTCACATTCAATAAATGAATTTACAAAAACAGTATTTCCATCAATATCCCACAGCTGAACAGGTTCAAAGCTTGTATCGTTTTCAAATACAAAATTTGGATTACTTTCAATATCAGGCTTAACATACTCTGAAGGATATTCCCCACAAAATTTTTGTACTAATTTTTTTGACATGATTAATTTATGTACTTCGATAAATTACTATAAAATACATTTAAATTATATTCATTTTTAACAAGGGTTTTTGCATTAGAAGACATTTTTAGTGTATGTTCATAATTTTCTAAGCAGTATTTTATTGCATTTACCCACTCTTCAACAGAGCTCTCGGTAACAAAATAAATATTTTCAATATGTTTGAAAACTTCTAAATCCCAAAAACCTTTTGTTTTACTAATTAGAACGGGTACACCCATAGACATTGATTGTAGTGCAACGCTCTGTCCAGATGGTTGAGTTCCTTCGAAAAGTGGGATGATGGAAAGTTTTGAATTTTTATACAAGTTTCGTAATTCATCGTCTTCTAAATAATTTTTGCCCCACTCACCTTTAATTACTTCCACATTCTTAGAGTGAAAATTATTAAATATTTTATTATTTGAAATAATCTTGAAGTTAAATTCTGGAAGTTTTTGTGAAATTAACTTCACTTTTTCAAAATCTCTATTTGAATCATTTCCTACAAAAATAATGTGTTTATTGTCTATATCTTCTTTTTGATCATCTCTAGTCCAAAATTCCGTATCAATACTAAATGGAAAATAGGAAAGTTTTTTACTAGACTTGTGAAACAACTTTGCTTTTTGATATTCTCCTTTGCCTAAAAATAATATTTGGGATACACAAATTTCTAATAGTTTTATAAATAAAATATGGAATATTTTAAAAATTTTATAGTTAACATTTTTACTGTACAATCCCATAACAATTAAAATCACATTCTTTTTGTTAAAGACTTTTAAAAAAATCAATATTGGAACAAGAGAACATGCAACACTTTCATTTACAAGTATTATATTTTTTGTATCATTCAAAATTTTAAAATTTTTGGAGGAAATTATTTTTGAAAAATAAATTGGCAAACTGAGTAATTTACTAAAGACTCTATCAAGCTTAGTTAAAAATTTATTAGAGTCTGTATTCTCAAACTCAATTACTTTTACATTGCAAAAATTACTATAAAAAGGAAGTCCGTAATACATATCTTTTGCTTGAATTGTTTTATTTAAAAAACTTTCTAATCTATTATTTTTAAAAACATAAACTATGTCGTACATAAGATAAATAGTAGTTTTTAAAAACTTAAACTTTAGAAATATATCAAATATTTAATTAGTTTTAATTTTTTCTAAATTACTAAATTAATATATATTTATGAATGAAACACTAACTTTTGTTTACTGTTTTGATAAAAACTATTACAAACAAGGATTTAGTTCCATCATTTCATTACTTGATACATCTTCAGAAAAAATAAATATTATAATAATTTACAATCTCAATCCTGAAAATATTGAAATACCGCTTGTTATAAAGAGGCATAAAAATCTAAACATGATTGAAGTCTTTGAATTTAAAGATAATAACTTCAATTTTCCAAATCTTGACAATAATCATATTTCAGCGGCTACCTACTACAGATTATTTATAGATAATTATATTTCCAATAATACAAAAACGATTTTTTATATAGATGCAGATATTATATTTCTGAAAAACTCTATAAGTTTATTTAAAAAATGTAGTGAAAAATTAAATAATTCAAATTTTGTTATTGCAGCAAGAACGGAGAAATATTTTTCAGATGATCAAAACGAAGTTTTTAGTCGACTAAATATTAATCAAAAATACTTTAATGCCGGAGTTTTAATTATAAATCTGAAATTATGGAGAAAACAAAATATACAAGAAAAATTAATTCAGGAAATGAAAAAGATAGAAAATCATATAATTCATTGGGACCAAGATGTTATGAATTCGTTTTTTAATGGAGATTATCAAGAACTTGATAATAATCTTAATTTTAATAGTTCTGATTTTAATGAACTAAATGATAATGTAAAACTTCTTCATTACATTGGTAGTAACAAACCTTGGTATATGAGTGGTCTATTTAGTTATGGATCGGAACATTATCATGAAAATTTTAATAAATTTAATAAATCAAAGTATCACATAGTACATTTATGGAAAAAGACATCTGTGAAAGAATTGCTTAAATCTATACTCAATTTAAATATATTTAAACTTAGATATCCAATTCAATTTTTAAAAAGCTTCTTAGAAAGTTTGAAATAAATATATAATTATTATTTAATCATGAAAGTATTAGTTTTTGGAAGTAACGGACTTGTTGGCTCTTCTTTATTAAGGATACTTAAACAAAATAACAAAATACAAGAAGTTATTCCATCTACAAGAAAAGACACTGACTTATTTTCATTAAGTGAGACTACAAATACCATAGATAGAGCTAGACCAGACATAATTATTAATGCTGCTGCCAAAGTAGGTGGTATAGTTGCAAATAATACACAAAGAACAAGTTTTATTATTGATAATTTAAAAATTAATATGAATATTTTACAAAGCATAGTAGATAAACCTGAAACAAAATTAATAAACTTAGGTAGCAGTTGTATTTATCCTTTACATGCTGATAACCCTATTAATGAAAAAAGTTTGATGACGGGTAAGCTAGAACCAACAAATTCTCCATATGCGATGGCAAAACTGACAGCGATTGAAATAGGTAACGCAATAACGATTGAATACGGACACAAAATTTTAAATGTTATGCCTACAAATCTTTATGGTCCTAAAGATAACTTTTCAGAAACTGAAAGTCACGTAATACCTGGCTTAATTAAAAGAATGCATACAGCAAAGGTAAATAATCAAAAATCTTTTGAAGTTTGGGGCACAGGAAATCCTCTGAGAGAGTTTCTATTTGTTGACGATCTATCCAATGCTATAAATTTTTTAATTAATGAAGATATAGTAGTTAACTTATTAAACGTTGGTAGTGGTGAGGAAATTTCCATAAAAGACTTATCTAAAATAATAAAAGACACAATAGGATTTGAAGGTGAAATAGTGTTTAATAACGATTATCCGGATGGAAACCCACGTAAATTTTTAGATTCTAGTTTAATAAACAGTTTTGGATGGAAGGCTCAAACTAGCTTGGTAGATGGAATTGCAAAAACATATAACTGGTATAAAGAAAATATTTAGTGGTTTTCCCATGTTGGTTGGATTAATTTTTTCTCAATTAAAACCTGTTCTCTTTCAGCAGATTTTAAATCGTAATCAACCATCATTTTTACTAATTCATCAAAGCTTGTTTCATTTTTCCAATTTAGTTTTTTATTAGCTTTTGATGCATCACCAAGTAAATGATGTACCTCGTTAGGTCTCATATATTTTTCGGACGTTTGAACATAATCTTCCCAATTTAAACCAACACAATTAAAAGCTTTTTGTGCAAATTCTTTAACACTATGAGTTTCACCTGTTGCTAAAACCCAATCATCGGGTTTTTTGTGTTGCATCATAAGATACATACCATTTGTATAATCTCCGGCGAAACCCCAATCTCTGAATGCATCAAGATTTCCTAAAGTTACTTTTTTTTGTAAGCCATAATAAATTCTCCCAACAGCTTGTGTAATTTTTCTGGTTACAAAAGTCTCACCTCTGAAAGGAGACTCGTGATTAAATAAAATTCCATTAACAGCGAAGATTCCATAAGAGTCTCTATAAATTTTTGTAATGTCATGACAGAAAACTTTTCCAGCTGCATAAGGACTTTTTGGATTTAGCTTTGAGTTTTCATTTAGTAATTCCTCATTTTCTCCTCCAAACATTTCTGAAGAAGATGCTTGATAAAATTTAATGTCTTTATTTACATTTCTTATTGATTCAAGAATAGTTATAGTACCTATAGTGGATGTTTGTGTTGAGTAAATTGGATTTTTAAATGATACAGCAACATGGGATTGGGCAGCTAAGTTATAAATTTCATCAGGTTGTATATTATTAATCAAATTTGTTAAGGAAGAGGAATCAATTAAATCAGAGTAGTAAAGATTAAACTTGCCTTCAGAGCTATATTGGGAAATTAATGGATCAATTCTGCTTGTATTTATATTTGAACTTCTCCTAACCAGCCCATGAATTTCGTAACCTTTTTCTAATAATTGTTTTGAAAGATAGTATCCGTCTTGACCTGTTATTCCTGTTATCAAAGCTTTCAATGTTTAACCTCTTCTGACTCATTATTCATAATAATTAATATTTGGCCATAACATAGAAAAAATAAAAATGGAAAATGAGGATTTGACATAGATGAATCAAATAAAGAAACAACAATTAACGGGATTGAATAGTTCAAAATGTCATTGTTTTTAAGTTTATAATTTGATAATTTAATTAATTGAAAATAAAAAATTAAAAACAAAATTAATTGAACTAACCCACCCCTTGCATATATATTTACAAAATAATTATGAACATACTCATTATTTCCATCGTTTCCACCATACAAAGGATTATTCATTACAGGAATTTTTTCAGTATAACCAACACCAAATAGATATTGAAAATCATCAAAAGATTGCAATATAACATCTTGCCATATCTGAAGTCTCCAATTAATGTTTCCATCAGTGGAAAAGAGTCTTCCATTTTTCAAAAAATTAAATGAGTCAAGATCGTCAATATTCTGGATTAAATAAATAGATAAAAAGTTTTGTATATTTGTATTCTTGTTTTCTAAAAGTTCAAAAACTACTTCAGTAGATGTTACTATATTTTCATCATCTGCTTTAATATCCACAATAAAATAGGCAGAGATATTAAATAAAACAACGACAAATAAAGTTAAAATAATTTTTTTGATAAAAGAAAATTTCTTAACATTTCTAAATTTTAAAACTTCTAATGCAAAAAAAATGATAAAAGCTAATGCCGCACCTCTACTTTTAAAAATAAACAAAGGAAAGAAAATAGAACTAATTAACAAATTTATTTCAAATGTATATTTGAAATAAGTTGGTAAAAATCGATTATTAATAAATATTACTACAACAAATAAAATCAAAATATCAGAAGCTTTCAAATAATCAAACTTATCAGAATAGTTTATGAAAAATTCTTTTAAAAAATCTGGGAAATAAATTACTGAAAATATATACGAAAGAAATAGCAAAAAATTTAAGGCAAATAAATATGATTTTTCAATTTTTATTTTATTAAAAAATTTATAACATAAAAAAATATTGGACATTAACCATATGTTAGAACTTGATTTATAAACATAAATATTAAACAACGAACCTTGTTGTAATATAACTGATAAAAGAACAGAAGCTGTTAATAGAAGATAAAATAAATAAACTTTTTTATCAAAGAATTTTATAAGATTTCTTTTCTCAAATATTTGATATAAAGCAAAAATTAAAGAAACAGCTACCAATATCTCTCCAAGCCTTAAGTTGTTTATTTGAATTCCCATAAACGATCTTGCAAACAAAAATGTTGGAAAAACAAATAAGTAAGAAATAAAGTAAAAATAATTTAATTGGCTAAACCTTGTTTTCATATCATCACACTGAAATTTTTTTTAAAATTACCTAGAAATTTTTTTATTTTTGTATATATATGAAATAAATTTTTAAAAATAAGATTTAAATAAAACTTTTTCAAAACAACATTCTTAGTTGGTAAACATCTTTTTTGATAAATACTTTTTTTTGCTTTTTCTGCATATTTAATGATATTAAGAAATTCTTTAGAAGCATTCTTAAAGCTATATGGATAATTTTTTAAATTTTCGTAGTATTTATCATAATTCTGGATTAAATTTTCAAGTCTATCCTCTAAATTTTCTAATTCAAATTCTACTCCAAAAGTATTACAATATTCTGGAATGCCCCCACTATTAATATATAAAATTGGCAAACCTGACATTGCAGCTTCCATATGATGGTTACCTGATGGTTCGTTAATTGATCCAGTTACATATATATGATGTTTTTTTAGTTCTAAAGAAACATCAGTTTCTTTCATGGGTTTAATATATTTTGCATTTTTAAAAGTAAAATTATCCGGTAAATTTCCAATATATGTAAATTCTAATTTATCATTCCACTTTTTTTTAGAAATAAGTTGATCAATTTTTTTATATGTATCAAATCCCTTCATCCAGTTTCCGCTCCAATGATGACTTACAATTTTAATTTTTTCAGAATGATTCCATCTTGTTTTTAAATTAGTATTAAAAATCTTGCTACTTGGTCCACCTTTAATTACAAAACAATTTTCGGAATGTAAACCAGTATCTAAAAATAATGTTTTGAGCCAATCACTAACAAAAATTGTTATATCAATATATTTATTTGAGTTAATTATTTTATTATTTACAAAGTTAGTTTTTTTTCTTTCATCACATTCGTTTATTCTTTGAATTGAAATTGATTTTGGATTTACATATTTTTGATATTTCAATATATCTATATGATCAAATGTTGAAGTGCTGGAGCCAATCAAAGGGTTGACCAATAATATGTAATCTATATCTTTATCTTTTAAATGGTTTATAACTTCAATACCATTTGAACTCAAGTAATCTGCCAAATTTCTAATAAAAGTATTTCCACCACCAAAAGGGCCATCAATAATTTTCGCACCAATGCTAATTTTCATTTAAAAACTCTTAAAATACTCTCTATAGTTGCTCATGCCATTTGGTATACAATACTCTTTTGCATTTTCATATGCTAACAAAGGATTAGGCATGCCTAATTGATCTTGAAAATCAACAATTGATCTTTCATCTAAAATTTCATCAGCTATTCCAACTCTAGTAGATATTATTGGCGTTTTAGAAATTGCACATTCTAAAATAGCCTGAGGGCCTCCTTCTACTCTAGAAGTTACCATATATAAATTAAGAATGTTGTAAAGTTCATTTAATGCCTTAAAAGTTGTCATTTCAAAATAAGAGAAGCTTATGTTGTACTTTTCAAGCTGATTTATGACATAATTTCTTCTTTTTCCGGTTAGTACCACTTTTAAATTTTTTTGTTCTTTACTTAAATTAAGTATTTTTTTTATAAATATGTCAGGACCTTTACTTAGTTTTGGTGATTCTAAATCATAACCTTCAGTATCTCTCTGAAAACTTCCAACTAAATATTCATTTTTTTTAAAGCCGTATTTTCTTCTTAAATTATCTTTATCTGGTATATAAAACCATATATTTTGATTTACCCAATATGGAATTTTTACAATTTCTTTATCTGAAATTGATTTGAGCTGTTTTTCAGTTGAAGAGGAAAATACATGATAAGAATTGACAAATTTTTCTCTTTCATAAAATTCTCTTTTAACTTTTTTGTCATTAAATTTGTCAAAATCAATGTGATGAATAGAGCAAATTACATTTTTTGATTCAAGATATTTTTTAGATACTTTTCCCCAAGTCCAAGGTGATATTAACCAAATTAAATCACATCTACTCAAAAACTTAGTTGAGATATCAGAATTATACTGATACCATTCTTTTCTCAATCTATCAACAATCCAAGATTCATTTATTTTTGATACATAGAGTTTCATATATTAGGCACTAAATTATTTTTTACGCAATCAGCGTAATATTGTTGTTCTTGCTTTTTATAAGTTGAAATATTATTTGTAGTATTTAAAACATATAGTGGTTCTTTTAAAGTTTTTACATTATATTTATTTTTTATCAATTTAGAAAACAACTCATAATCTTGTGCATAGTAAAATTTTTCATCATAATTTCCCATTCTATTTATCAAGTCTTTTTCTATTAAAAGGGTGCCGTGTATAAATGGATTTTTATGTCTAATTATTATCTTTTTTGGTATATAAAAGGAAAATCCTGGTATTTTTTTAGAAGAATTTTTAATAAGTGCTCTGGTAGTACAAACCTTAATATTGTGTTTATTTAGAAAATCTAATTGTTTTTCAAACCTACTTGGTAAACTCACATCGTCAGCATCTTGTCTAGCTATAAAAAGACCGCTCGATTTTTTTATTAAAAAATTTAGTGATTTTGTTAAACCTATATTTTTTTTATTTGTAAATATTTTAATTCTTTTATCTTTAAAAATATTTAAAATTTTACGAGTATTATCTGTGGAGGCATCATTTAAAACTAACAATTCTATATTTTTATATGATTGATCCAATATACTTTGAATTGAGTCAAAAATTGTTTTTTCATCATTATAAGTTGACATTATTACAGAAACTAAATCTTTAATGGGTTCAAGCTTTTCTTTATTCATTTACATCTAATAAGCTGTTAAATTTTTTTAATAAAATATCTTCATTTAAAATATTTGAAATTTTAACATATACATCTTCACTTAACTTTTTCATTAAATTAATGTCATTCAACATTTCAATTTTTTTAATCAAATCTTTATAATTAAATTGCTCAAATGCCAGTTCGTATCTATTGGGAAAATACTCATCCATTCCGCCAAAAGATGGGTAAATAGAAGGCACTCCAAATACAGAAGCTTCTGAAAGTAATAACGGCTGACCTTCGTTCAATCTAGTACATGTAATTACTGCTCTCGAATTTTTGATAAGATTTTTAGTTTCTTCGTTTGACAACATGCCCATAAAAACTACATTCTTGTCTGCAAAATCTTTTTTCAACTCTTGCTCTAATGGTCCTGTTCCAATAATCATTAATTTCAAACCATCTATGTTTGAATTACACCAAGATTTCAAAAGATATTGTAATCCTTTTTCTTCAGTCAATCTTCCAGCAAATATTACATTTTTGCTGGAAAAGTTATATTGATTTTTTGAGATAGTACTAACCGGAGTAGGGTTGTAAAATGTGTATATTTTACTTTTACTAATACCTTGTTTAATAAGAAAATTTTTATGAAATGAATTCAAAGCTAATATTTTTAAATTATTTTTAATTAAGATATTGAAATATTTTTTTGCATAATACAAAACAAAAATTGATCTTAAATATGAATCTTTAAAATACTTGTTAAAAAAATAGTTTGATTTATCCGACATACCACACATAGAACATTCATCTTTACCAACTAAATGATTTTTTAATAAAAAATAGTTTGTACAAAAATATCTAAAATTATGAATCTTATGAAGAATTAAAATATTATTTCGAGTTAAAACTTCAAAAATACCTAAATTTGCTCTGAACCAAGTATTGTGTACGTAAGCAATGTCCGGTTTAAACTCTTTAATTTTTTTTTCCAAAATCTTATTAGAATTTTTATTGGTACGAAAAATAAAAGCAAAAATATCATTAATGGTTAATTGACCAGAATTTTTGTACTCTAAAAATTCAACTTGATATTTTTTATTTAAAAGGCGTAACTCATCTTTAATATTAGAATCTTCACCTCCAAAATTTCTATAGCTTGTATTTATTACTAAGATTTTTTTCATTTTCTATTTTAAAATATTTATATTTCTCATATCATTTTTGATGTCTATATCTATATGGTGATCATAATTAATAAACATATCTGTATCATGAGTTGAATTTATAATCGTAATTTTATTTTCTTTCAAGATTTTAAATATTAATTTTCGAGAAAAATCATCTAAATTGGCTGTTGATTCATCTAATAACAAAATATCAAGATCCATAAGCAAAGCTCTAATAAATGCTATCTTTTGTGTTTGACCAGATGAAAGACTTTTATTTTCAATAATTTTATTTAAATCATAACTTTTTGATTCATTAAATGTTTTAAAATTTTTTAATTGTGTAAGAATTTCTTGGTCGTCTATACTTTTATCATTCCCATATAAGATATTCTCTCTTAGAGTCGCAGTAAAAATTAATGGAGAAGCACCAACATAACCTATTTTGTCTGTAAAGCTTTTCACTTTACCTTCACCTGGATAATAAACTCCTGCCATTAATCCAAGCAAAGTGCTTTTACCAGAACCATTTTGTCCTGTAATCAAAGTGTGTTGATTGCGTCTAATTTCAAAATTTAAATCTTCAAATAAATTTTCTTTGCTATTTTCATATTTAAAACTAACATTTTCAAATCTTATAATTGCTTTGGTGTGGTTATTGATTTGGGTTAAAAAATTTGATTTGTTTATTTCAGCCTTAGACTGTTCTAGTTCATAAAATTTTTCCAAATGTACATGTGAATTTATGATTTGATTTGTAGCAGTTGTTAAATTACCTATAGATTGGAATAATCTTAATGAAACACCAATGATGTCAAGTGTTACTAATTTGGAAACTCTTGAAAAAAGAATAATGAAAGAGAGAATAAATAATGTTAAAAAACTAGGTAGATATGAATTTATAACTCCGTATTTATGATTGTTTAATAAACTAGAATTGAACTTACCAATTGTTTTGGAAAATCTATTTACTTCTTCCGACTCTTTTTTTAAGAGTTTTATTAAAAACATATTATCAACCACTCTTTGAATTTCTACATTTGAATCTTGACCAAAAATATAGCTTTCATGCATATATTTTTTTGCTTTACGTAATAAAAATAAAATTGGATAAAAAAGCATCAAGATACCTAATAAAAAAGACATAAGAATATTTGGGTTTGAAATTAACAAGTATATTGAAAAAGCAAATATCTGTAAAAAATAATTCAAAAAAGAAGCAAAACTAGTGTAGAAAAATGACAAGTGAGTTGTTAGTGAATTTATATAAAAATAAGCATCTGCTACTGAGTAATTTCTTTTTTCAAAAATCTCACTTAATAAGTGCACCTTTAAATTCTTTTGAACATTTAATTCCAAATTTTTGATAATCATAATCTGTAGATAGTTGAATAAATATCTTAAAAAAATAAATAAAGGAAGCAAAAATGTGAAGGAAAACAAAGTTTCTAAATAGGGCTCAATATACTCACTAGTACTAATATTCCCTGTAATTAGAAACGTAAAAAATAATATTATCATTATGTCAGAAAAAGCTGAAAGTTGAGATAGGACAACAGCAAAAAATATTAGTAATTTCTTGTTGTTAGTTTTAGTGACTTTAGACACATATAGAGTGTCTTTAATAAATTTATTTAATTTTTCCAATATAAATTTATTATAAGATTTAAACAAAGAAAAAAATTAATTATTTTTAATAAAATTAAGAATCCTTAAACTAGAATTTTTTTTTAAGAAATATAAATGCTCCAGAATTAAAGATGAAATAAGAAAATAAAATGATACATCCATAAATACAAATTGATAGTTTTCTACAAGCTGAAATAAGTTTCCATAAGAATGTAATATGCTCGGAGAAGAGAACATAAATAAAAAATAAGAAAAAAATAAAGTTTTGCTTTTTGATCTGATTACATCAATTGAAAAAATTACTAAGAAAGCAAGTCTGTAGTCGTAATTAGAAAATAAGCTAAGGGATAAAAATAAAATAGTCAAAGAATAGTTAAAATTGCTTTCAAGAACTCCTGAGTATGCGAAATATTTTTTTTGATATATAGTTATCAAAATTATTAAAAATATAATAAAAACATAAACTACCCAAGTTTTCCAACCAAATAAATTATTAAAATTTATACTTTCACTCCATAAACCAAATGTTCTATCCGGCCTATAAGGCCTAGCTGCAGTTGAAATTCCATTTGCTGCTATGTTCTGGGTAATTAATACAAAAATTATTATCGATAAAAAGGTTAAATCAGATTTAAAATGTTTATAATTTTTTTTAATCAAGCTATAAATGAGATTGCCAACTATTAAAAATAATGGATAAAATTTCATAAATACAAGCAAGGTTAAAAAAATATTTCTAAGGTTATTACTTTTAACAAATTTATAAATAAATATTAAAGAAACAAATATTACAATATCAAAATTCATTCTTTCCAATATAAAATTAACTGGTGGAGATACTGAGAATAAGGTAAACAAGTACCTTTCCTTTGGACTTAACTTACTTAAAACACTTATGTATAAAATATATAAAATTGAAAAAATAGCTAAAGTTAGCAAAAAAGTTGATAAGACTACATTATTTTCTAAAACTACAAAATCAAAAAAAGGTCCGTAACCTACTGTATACGGGCAAGTTACATATCTATCATTACCAAGAATGATGTACTCAAATTGCTCTAGTGAATTGCAATTAAATACTATAAATACATCTTGCAAATCAATAAATTTCCCGTCCAATGAGTAGTTTTTTTGAGATAATGTTTGCCAATAAAAATTTAGCCTTGAGTCAAACCCAGAAACAAATCTAACTAATAAAAACATTAAAAAAGTAACTTTTAAGATAAATGCTGAATCATGAATTTTAATTTTGTCTAAATATACAATAATTCCAAAAAAAACTCCAAGTATTATAAAAAAGTCATAGTCAATAAAAACATACAAAAAAGGTAAAAACTTTAAATTATTTAATACTTTCATCTTGTCCTTCTTTTAAATATAAAAATAAAATTAAAGTTGTAAAAATGCTGACTGAATTAAATAAATTTAAACCAAAGTAATAGTTGAAAATATATTGAATTATCATCTGATAAAAAATCAAAAACCATAAAAGAAAATTATTTTTAAACCTTTTCCTAAAAAATAAAAATGAAAGTGGAATCATTTGAGAAAAAAATATATAACCATCTCTACTATAAAACACCCAAAAGTTAGAAGTACCATTTTTTATTTCAAGAGACTCAATCTTTCCTAAACAACTAAAAGCATTAGAAGTAACCAGGTCAATTAATTTAATATTGGTTATATATACCTTGTCGGATGGAGCAATATAATCTATTAATCTTTGACTATACTGACATTCTTCAAGTGAAAAGTTTTTGTTTGCTGATTTAAAATCGACATTTGAAACAAAATTCCAACCACCTAAAACATAATGTTCACACTCTATAAAAGAATTAACAAAGACAACATTTTCAAATTCATCAAGCAATCTCACACTTGAATAATCAGAGTCTGGAAGAAATACATAGTTAGGATCATTATTTATATCTGGTTTAACATAATTAGATGGATATTCTCCGCATATATCTTCGACTCCAGCTGGAATGAATTCATTATTATTGCTGTCTTGTTCATTTATATAAAGAGTGAAAAATGTTAAAACCAAAAAAATTAAAGCAACAATTTTCTTCATAAAATGCTTCTTTTTATAAAACTTAATTTTGAATTTATTACTTCTACTAAAACTGTTTTTAACAAAATTGCAAACAAAACATATAGCCCAATTCGATTTAGCAATAACATAGAAACATCAAGTTGATCTAGTGCTAGATAAATATATTCTGATATGGTTTCTAACTGACTGTATGAACTTAAAACATGAAATTCTAAACTATTTTCAAATTCTATTAAAGGCGTGGGGTTGAGAAACAAAGAAAATAATAACAAGTAATTAACATTTTTATTTTCTTTATTGAAAATAAAAATAAATAACAATATGTAAACTGCCAGTCTATAAACTGGATTTTCTAAAACAACACTTGCAAAAAATCCCAAGGCAAGAGGAATCGTATATTCGTCTTCTAAAATTAAGTTAATATTAAATAATTTGGTGAAGAATATTAATAGCAAAACTACTGTAAAAATTAATAAGTACACATTAACACTCAAAGTTGAGGAAATAATTGAAAGATCAATTTTTAAACCGTAAGAGCTATAAATATCACTTAAGTAGGAATTTGTACTAAATTGTTCTACTAAATAAGAATTAGAAAATTTTCTTAAAGAAAAATCGTAAAATAAGTAAAAAATAAAACTCAACATAAGTGCTATTGCAAAGCTTAATTCTTTATATCGATGTTTAATAAAAAATAAAATAGCAAAACCTAGAAGGAACGTTATTGGATGAATTTCAAATAAACTAACGACAAAAAGAAGAATTAAATTAAGGTAGGTTTTTTTATTAAAAACTGTGTATATAAACAAAAGAGCAATAAATGGAAGAAAGTCAAAATTACCCTGATATAACATAAAATTTAACGGGGGGCTCAGAAATGCTAAAACAATAAAATTTTTTTTTGCTGGAAATTTCTGAAATAATTTAATGTAAGCAATTGAAATCAAAATAAGCAAAAATAAATAAATAAATAAAGAAAGTGTATGCAAGTTGTAGTTATGTGTAATATATTTGTAAATTGGGCTATATATCTCGGGGCACTCCATGTAACTGCCGAATCTAATATATTCTCCACCAACACTTCCTTGGTTACATTTCATATATAGCAAATTCCATTGCATATCGTAAAATCTTGAAGAACCTGAATGTGGTTTCCTGATAAGAGAAAACCAAAAAATATCAAATTTTTTTGAAATTGAAAATAATAACTTTGATGCAATAGAAATTAAGGGTATAAATTTAAAAAATATAAACTCTTTTTTACTTAAATTAAAATCAAATTTGTTTCTGTAGTACAAGAAAATTACATACAATCCCAATATTTCAATATGAAATAATGAAAGAAAAACTATAAATTGAACAAGTAAAAATTTATTAAAATCATAATTTTTTTCAATAAAATAAGCAGTCATTATTAAAAAAAACAAGTTTGTTATAAATGACTGCTCTATACTTTCATTAAAAAATATAGAATTATCATAATATAAATACTTTGTGTAAATGATAGTAAAAAGTAATAGAATAAAAAATTGTATATTTTGTAAATAATAATTTTTATCTTTTTCAAAAATTAAAAAGATAAAAATAAGAGCTATTGGAGTAAAAATAAATATATATTTTTCTAAAAACGCAGAATCATTTTGAAAAATTTTTCTATCAACTAAGAAATGTATTGGCGTATATAAAAAAATTAATTGAAATACAATTTGGTAAAAATACTTGTTAAAATTAAATGGATTTAGTTGCTCTTTCAATTTTTTAAAAACTTTATATACTCTTCATTATTTATGACATTACTTATTTCATCAACAATTTCAAAACCATAATTTAAATCTAAATTACTAAATCGTTCTTCAACAAAAAAATATTTTTCCAACTCAACTAATTTTCCGTGGTAAATTTTATCAATTAATTTACATAAATTTTCTGTAGTTATTGAATATTTATTTAATAAATGATCAAATTTATTATCGTCGATTAAAAAATCTTTGGTTTTTTCCATTAGTCTGTCAACGTATATTAAATTAACAACTCCTTTAGGATTTTGTAATGTAATTTTCTTTTGTCTTAATATATTTTTTAAAATAAAATTAAAAATCTTACTTCTATTGTCCCAAGTACCAAATGTGTCTGAAATTTTTAACAATTTATAATTTGAAATATGGACATTTAACTTTAGGTAATCCGTAAACATTTTTTTAGTTAGTGCATAGCCTGAACTCTCCTTTGGTACATTTACATCATCAAAATAGCTTGTGAAATAAAGAAGTTGTGTACTTAATTTATTTCTATTTAATATTTCTAATATCTCTTTTGGAAATTGAAAATTTACTTTTTCCATTTCTAACAAATTTCTCTTTGTTGGGTCTTTAAAGTAAGAATTTAGAGCATAAATTATGAAATCCACTTTATTGTTTTCTATAAAATTTTCAATTTTTGCTACATCTAAATCGTTTAATGTTACATCCGGAAGCTCGACATTATCAAAGTTTGTTCTAAATCCTTTATAAATAGTATTCCTATTTTTAAATGCATCTAAAACTTTAGAACCTAAGAACCCGGTTGACCCTAAAATTAATAAATTCATGTTCACAAAGATACAAAGCTTTTATCTCTATCTGATAAAATAGGATTATTATTTGGCCAAACAAACGATATTGACTCCCACAAGAAACCATCTTCATAATCTTTAGAATAAATATTGTCTGTTAAATAAAGAAGCTCACAATCACTAAGTGCATAAAATCCGTGGGCATAGTCTTTTGAGACAAAAACGCTTTGATTTTCATATAAAGTTACTGCATAAGTTTTTTTAAAATTTTTACTTTTGGGATTTATATTAACAACAACGTCTAATACTTCACCAGATAAACAGGTTACTATTCGATTTATCTGATAAGGTTTTTTCTGGTAGTGCATACCTCTTAATGTAAATTTTTTTGATTTGGTAATAAAAATTTCAGAAATATTTTCTAATTTAAATAGCTCTTTAGAGTCGTAAACTTTCAAAAAAGAGCCTCTATTGTCTAATAATTTTCTTAAATCCTGTTTAGGAACTGATACTTTTTCCACATATTAATACTAATAAATATTGGTTAAGTAGTATTAAAGTATTAATAATTTATGGAACTAATCTCAATTTGCATCCCTACCTACAACTCAGAGAAATATATTTATGAATGTTTAGATTCTGTAGCAAGACAAACATATAAAAACTTAGAAATCATTGTTTCTGATAATAATTCTGATGACAATACTTTAAAGATAGTTAGAAGTTTTAAATTAAATAATCTTAAAATTTTTAAAAATGAATCAAATGTCGGTATGGTTGAGAATTTTAATTTGTCTTTTAAATATTCGACTGGAAAATATATTAAGTTTTTAGCTTCAGATGATAAAATTGAAAAAAAATCAATTGAAAAAGCTTACGAAGTTTTTCAAAAAAATGATGATGTGGTGTTGGTTTCATCTTCTAAAAAAGTAATAAATTCTAACTCAAAAACAATTTTTAAAAAAATTTCATCTCTTAATGAGGGAGGCTATAACGGTGATGCAATAATTAATAAGATAATATACAGTGGAAGAAATCCAATTGGAGAACCATCAACTGCATTAATAAGAAGATCTGTAATAGAAGAAGTGGGTGGTTTCAAGTCAATGTACCCAATGACTCTTGATATAGATTTTTGGATATCGATTTTAAATTGTGGCAATTTTTATTTTATAGATGAACCTTTAGCAAGCTTTAGAGTTCATGAAAATAGTTATAGTGTTCAAAAAAATTCTATCAATGAGTATAAAAATTGGCTTAGGTTTAAAAGAAATCAAGGGTATATAAATGCTTTACAATATTCCTATATTTCTTTTAAATTTTTCTTTACAAAAAATATTAAAAAATTAATTTATCTTTTTAATTCACAGTAGGATTAATTTATAAATTATGAAAAAAATTGACGTAATAGTTCAACTTCTAAACGAATTTGAAGTATTAGAAGAGCTTTTAATTAAAACATCAAATATTTTTGAAAAAATAGACTCAAGTTATGAAGTGCAACTTGTTTTAGTTGATGATGGGAGTAGTGAAGAATTCAAAGATCTTCTAAAAAAATATAAATCTAAATACAAATTTAAATTAATTGAATTATCAAGAAATTTTGGACAACAAATTGCTTTTAAAGCAGGCATTGAAAATTCTATTGCTGATGCTTTAATTTGTATGGATGGAGACCTACAAGATCCTCCTGAATTAATAGTAGAAATGATAGAAGCTTGGAGCCAAGGATACGAGATAGTAAACACAATTAGAAAAAAACGTGAAAAAGAAAGTCTTACAAAAAAAATTACTGCTAGTTTGTTTTACAGAATTGCAGACTCAAACTCAAAAATTAAATTAACAAGAGACTCGGGTGATTTTAAATTAATTTCGAAAAAAATAATTGAAATAATAAAGTTAACCAATGAAGATGAAATCTATTTAAGAGGATTAGTTGATTGGTATGGTGGAAAAACAAAATATATTTACTACGATAGGAATCCAAGATTTGCTGGAAAAAGAAAATACAAATATCGTCAAAGCTTTGACCTTGCAATTAATGGGCTAATTTCTTTTTCTAATTTTTTTCCAAATTTACTATTAAAACTTCTATCTATTTCAGTTTTGATATTTTTTGGAATATCAATTTTTCTAATATATTCTTTATCTACAAATTTTGACAATCTTGTTAGAGGTTGGTCATCTATTGTTGTTTTGCTTCTTTTTGGAAATATAATTCAAATTTCAGGATTCTTTTTTGTAACTATTTATTTAAATAAAATTTTTCATCAAACTTCCGGTAAGAAGAATTACAACATTTCAAATATTTCATAACCACGACTGAAATTTTCAATATAGATTTTGAGTTTACTTATTTATATATAGTTCTTCGATATATATGCTTTCAGTAAATTCAGAAATTTTTATTATTGAATCTTCATAGTAATTTCCAATTCCACTAGCAATAAATATTTTATTGTCGACTATTTTGCAATATGTACTTTGACCAAATACTCCGTAGTCACCTGAAATAACAATTAAAGTTTTTTTATCTATTTCATCCAACCAAAAAAGTGAGTTTTCGTTTAGTTGAGACTTTAATAATGCATCAGAGTTTGGTGAAATTTCATTTTTTACTTCTTTGAGCCAAAATAATTGATGACTCAAAATTATTATTATATCTTTACCTGACTGTTTAACTATATTATTTATTAGATTTCTTTGGTCTTGATCTGGTAACCAATCAGAGTTTGAAAAATTAGCTGAGACTAGAAGAAAATTATTAAAATCATTAAAGAAAATTTCTTCATCAAAAAATAAATTATAATTGTCTTTTCCAAATTCTACTTCATGATTTCCTAGTGCAATAAAATAACCAGAAAATTTTTCATCTATATAATTTTTAACTCTTTCAAAGCTTTCAGCACTTGGCACTCTTACAAAATCACCAGTAAGTGCAAGGTATTGTTTATTTGAACTATTTAAATTTTTCGTAAAATATTTTAGCAAAGACTCTGGAAAGAAATCTCCTTCTCCAGGTTTGCCATAAGCATGTCCTACAACAAAAATTTCATTTTTTAATTCTTGATCAATATTTTCGACTACATTCTTACAACCATCAATATTTATATTTACTTTTTTAGTTAATTCACTCAGAGATGGTGTACAGCTCTGAAATAACAAAAATATTAATAAAATTTTTTTATAAATCATAAACCTTATTTACAGCATTTTTAAATTTTGAAAATGCTACTGGGTTAGATTCTACATATTTTTCAATATCATAATTAAAGTTCAATGCTTTATATTCCAAAACATTATTTTTAAAATTTTTTCTAATCACTGATTTACTTCTAAAATTATGGGAAAAAAAACTTATATTTGTGTCCAAAGTTAATCTACAATCTAATAATTTGAAGTATCTTCTATCGTACTGTGTATAAACTGATGGATACAAGGTATATTGATTAGAAAATAGCTTTTCCACATCATTAAAGTTCCCAATTTTCATTTCTTCAACTGATTTGTATTTTCCAGAAAATAAATTATATTTTATTTCTTTATAAAAGTTTTTTGAATTTGAGTAATTTCTTACTCTAACTTTAATTGTATTTACATCACCAAATTTAGAATTTTTAAATAATGAATTATCAATTGTATCAAAATATAAAGAAGTTATTTTTCTTGGTTCATAAATCTCTTCTAATTTTTTAGAGTGCTTTTTGAAAAAAATAATAAGTTCTGATTCATTTTTAATTAATTTTATTTCTTTTCGTAACTCAGTCTTCAAAATCAAACTCCTGACCAATTTGAATAAAGTTATTATTTAATCCTTTGCAATTCATGCTTTTAACACTTAACTTAGATGGTCCGAATTCTTGCTTCTTTCTATACATAGCAACACACATTTCTACTTCAAATCCAATTAATTCAGAAATTTCTGCATCAGATGAGTCTTTAATCGCAACCAATATTCTTGAATCTTCTACTTCCAAAAGACTCATAAAAATTGAAGATTTTTCACCAATTGAAACACCTTTATCTGAACAACCTTTTAAAAAAGCTTTGATCAATACAGCATAAGTATAAGAAAAATCTATACAATCATTTCTAGAATTAGCTACAGATAGTTCTTCTATTTTTATATTGGAAAAATCAAAGTCTATACCGTCAAAGTACGAATTATTGACTTTTAATTTTTTAATATTACCTGATACTCCTATAAAGTTTAAAGCATCTTCACACCTACTGCCTGTTGAGGAAATATTTAAGCTTTCAAATTGTAAATTTAAAAAAGTAACACAACCAGTTAAAGAGTTGGAATCTTGTCTAGTCTCTGAAATAATTCTATTTTCCGAATCAGTAATATTAACTTTCCAATCGTTTAATGTACCTTGACCAAAAAACACAGCCTTTGATTCAGAAAAGAGTTTAATATTTATTAATTTTTTTTCATCAAGTATTTCAACATTTGCATCGTCGTCGTAAATGGCTAAATAAATCTCTTCATCTATTTTAAAATACTCTGTAACAGAAGAGTTTTCTAAAGATAAACCAATACTTCCAAGTAAATAATACTCAATACCGTTAAATTCTATCTTTTCAGAAATCTGAAATCTGTTTAAATTATTTTCGGTTATACAATCTTCTAACTTTAAATTACAAAATTGAATATATTTATTGTCTTTACTTAAAAAGTAAAATCCCAACTCTTTGTTGTCTACATTTTTTAAGTAATTTTCTTTAAACGATTTAAGGTAATTATTTGAAATTGTTTGATTACTAGATTCAATAGAAGCAATTTTATTTAAGTTCCTTAAAAACTTATCGAATATATAAGATACTTCCTCATATGAAACATCTATATTGTTTTTTACCATAGCATCATAAATATCTTGGGAATCAAAAAAAATTTTTTCTAACAATACATTAGAGCTTTGAGAAAAATTATTTTGACACAAATTTTTCTGATGGACATTCAGGTCCTCTTCTAAGCAATTTGGAAATTCAGTATCTCTTAGAGCGATTTGGGAATCTGAATCATAATAAATTGGTAAAAGTTTTTTATTAAGATTATCGTAAAAAAATTTTCTATTATGTAATGCTAACCCATGACTACCGTCTAAAGCATACATTGCAGTATCAAAGAGTAAAATTTCTTCAGTTGTAAAATTGTTATAATTTAATAGCGATCCATCAGATGCAAAAATCATAGAATTAAATGTATTCAAAGCATTTAAAGAAATTTCTATATTGGAAGTAGATCTATTAGACCAATTACTATTTAAATTTTTTCCAAACAATATTGGTAGTTCTGAATTCAATAAGTTTCTATTTTCCCAATAAAACTCTTCGGAAGTTTCTAAAAGAGGTCCTTCTCTAAAAGAATTGTACTCTACAAATTCTTTTGTTAATTTTTCTTGAAATATATAAGTAATTTCACTTTGGTTATTTACTGATGCATTTAATAGAGTGGTTCTTGGTGTTAGAAAACCAATTTTATTCAAAATTGTTGTGACAATTAATTCAGTATTATTTCTTCTGGTTTCGGGTAAAAATAATTTAAATTTTACAATACTGTTAATATGACCATTGTCTAAATGTACATCAAGAGATGTTGAAAGATCTCTCATTCGAATATGATCTTGAAAATCTCCAGATATCCTCACACCTGCATCAAACGTACAAACAATTCCATTATTGTAAAGTACTTCAATTTGTGCTTGATATCTCTTTTTTCTGTTTTCAAAGATATACTCATCGCTCTCTTGAATTGCAGAAAATAAGTTTTCATACCATGAACCTTTATTAATAAAATTTATTTTAAGATTTTCAATATCTTTTAATTGCATAGAAGAATACATGTTGAATCCAATCCCATCACAATATGGCTCAATCTCATCTTCAATAAAATTTGATTGGTTGACTTTGTAACTGTCATTTAAAATATTTTTATTTTGTAAAGATAAATTAAATCCAAAAAAAACAAGTAAAGAAATACTTAAAGAAATTAATCTAAAGTATTTAATCTGTCGATTTATCAATGCTGTAGCTTATTATGGCGTCAGTATTTATTTCTTTAATAAATTCTTTTACATCTTCGAATGTATGAAAGCCTAAATTAAATGTGAAACTTAGAGTTGAAAATGATTTGTGTAATAAATTTACATTGTTGTTTAAAATATCCAAATCAGATTTGGTTTCTAATCTTAAAAAATAAGTATAATTTTTTAAATCAGAAGAATTAAAATCTAATTTATACCCTATCAAATTGTAGATTTGAGAAATCAAAACAACTGTAATAAAAAAAACTAAAAAATTTATTGAAATACTTGGATCTACATTAGTTACGATTCCAAGGGTAATTAAGTAAAAATAAATTACTAGTTCTAATGGGTTTTTAATTGGAGTTCTAAATCTTACTATTGACAAAGCACCAACCATTCCCAAAGAAAGTGCTATGTTGTTTGAAATTGCTGATGTTATCACAAACCCTATTGCAGGAAGAAGGGTGAAAACTAAAACTGAATTTGAGCCTAATGAGAAATATTCAATTTTTACTATATTTAATAGATACTTAGAGATTAAGCCAATTAAAGAAGCTAAAAAGCAAAGTTGAAAAAAGTTTAAATCAAAAATGTAATCAAATCCAAAAATTGTATAAACCATAACTTATTATATATTTTTATTTTATAATTAAAAACATTGTTGAGTAGATAATTATAAGCAAATTTAATTATTATTAATTTAATTAAATAAACTTATGAACTATTTTTTACATTACTCAGGAAAATTGCCACCTTATTACAAAATTTCAATAAACAACATTTTATCTGTTGATAAAGAAGCGAGAATCTATATTTGTTCAGATGAGAAAGTTGATTTTAAAAACATTTCACATTGTTATCCAAATGAATTAAACAATCAATTCATTGAAAAGGTTAGAAATATAAATTATTTTTCAAAAAGAAAAAATCCCTTATGGGAAACATCTCTTCTTAGAATATATTATTTATTTGCTATGTCAGAAGTTTTCCAAATTAAAAATTTTGTACACTTTGATCTAGATGTGATGATATATAAGCCATTTAAAGAAATAAAAAATAATTTTGATAAAAATAAATTTAACATTACACCTATGACTGAACTTGACTTAATTTTTGGATATTCTTATGTAGGAAGTTTAGAAACATACTACAAAATATGTAGTGATACGTTAGAGATTTTAGATGATATAAAATATTTTGAAGATAGGTTTTATAATTCAAAAAAAATCAATGAGATGATGATTTTAAATTTTAGTATGATGAAAAATCCTGACAATTTTCATTTATTAAATACTTTGCCAAAATATGGATTAAAAAATCAAATTATTTTTGACCCAGCTCAATACGGACATTTTCTAAGTGGAGTTGACAAAAAATTTTTTATGAGATCTACAGTTGAAGAAAAACAATTTATTGGTCGAGAGGTTCTTGAAAAAGGTTTTAAGATAAAATTTAAGAACAACATTCCTAAATTGATTTATAAAGATGAACAATTTGAACTTGTTAATTTGCATATTCATAAAAAAAACTTAAATAAATTTAAATCGAAAAATTACAAATGTTTTATAAATTAATTTCTCAATTATTTAAGCATATAAAACAAAGAATTTTTGTTTTATATATTAGATATTTAAAAAGTTTTCTTACAATAAATAACCGACCGTTTGTTTCTGGAGATAATTTTAAGTTAATTTCTGATTATGTTGTAAAAAATAACAAATATGTTGATGTCAATAAACTCAATCAAAACGAGATAGTTTTTGTTGATGATGAAAGCTTCGATTATTTTTTTAATGAATTAATACTTTTAAATAAAGTTCAATTTAATTTGATTATTCACAATACCTCAAAACAAATTAGCAGTGCAAAAATAGAACAATTACTAGATAAAAATATTCTCATTTTTGCTCAAAACTTAAATATTGATATAGAAAAATATAAAAATCTTTTTTTTCTTCCAACTGGATTTCAAAATCGAAATTTAATTAAAAATGCAAATATAAAAAATTATTTCAAACATGGCAATAAAAGTATTGAAAAATTTAACAAAATATTTGTTTCTCATAATCCAATAAAAAATATCGAAAGAAACAAAATATTAAAAGTAATTTATAAAAATGAATTATTTGTTTATCATCGTTACTCTGGTCACAAAGAATTAATTAAGAGTATTTCAAAATATAAATTTGTCGCATGCCCTAGTGGAAATAAGATTGATACAGTTTTAATTTGGGAAAGTTTATTTCTTAATGCGATTCCAATTTTGATTAAATCTAATTTTACTCAAAATTTAAAAACTTTAGGACTTCCAATCTTAGAAATTAATTCTTGGGATGAATTAAATGAACTTAACGAAAAAAAACTTAATCTAATTTACAAAAGAGAAATTCCTAAATTAAACAACAACAACTATTGGCAACAATCATTTTGGGACGATTACATAAACAATAAAATTAAAAATTTTAATTTTTGATTTTATTTACTTATATCAATCTTAAGAATCATTTTATAATTTAAATGAAATATGCCTCTTGAACATTTTTTAAATACTATAAAATTTCTTTATTCAGCTACATAATTTTGAATAAAATTTTCGAATAAAAGTATTAATTTTTTTTAGATAACCAATTCTTCTAATCTTATTTTTGTAATAAGAGTTAAAAATATTAAAACTTTCTTCATCAATAATTAAATCAAATTTTTTATCACCAACTTTACTATTATCTATAATATTTTTAAACCACCAACTAGTTTTTAAAACTTCAGGATTGAAATTAGTAAATTTATGTTTGTTTATTTTATTAATAAGCTCTTTGAGGTTGTATTTATTTAATAAGATTATTGGAAATTGATTAAATTGTTTATATATATTGTTTGCTTTTGTAACAGGTATGCTACCAGAATATAGTGTCTCCCAAAATCTGTGTGTTTCATAACCATTTCCCCACGGACACAATACATATTTGTATTTATGTATAGAGTAAAGATATCTTTTACTAGATTTATCATATTCGACATAAGAATTCTTAAAATTTGAAAGCTTAGAAGCTTTTAATCTATGAAAATAATTTGTATTCAAATTAAAATTTATATACAACTTCTCTTCTTTTTCAACAACTACATTTTTATAGGCTTCAAAATCTTTATAAACAATATTTTTCTCATAACTTTGATTCGCAATACCAAGAGGTATACTTACTAGATTTTTTCTTATTATGTTTGCATTAACTGCATACCATTTAGATACACAATCTGGTTTTTTATTGTACAATTTACTGCTAACTTTACTATCAGATTGTCCACTTAAAATATTTATATTCTTTAGACCTTCTATTTTTGATAAACACTTAAATAAAAGAGGAATGAAATCTGTATTACAAAAAATAAGAGATCCTTCTTTAATACATATTTCTTTTTTAATAAAAACTATTTCAAAAGTTGTTTTACTTATTATGTAAACTTCATTTAATTTATACATTTTGTTGAAATCACTTATTGGCATAGAAGCTGCAAAAACAGCATCTGAAAATTTAATAAAATTTAAACTGTTTAGCACTTCGTCTTTTGAAATATTAAATTTGTTAATGAAGTTCATATATTAGTAGTATTTTAAAGCATGAAGTAATGTAGACAAAACTTCTATTTAGACAGAATACATTTTATATTTTAGTGTTAACTCTTGTCCTGCATTAATGTTTAATGTAGCGTAAAGTTTAAGATAGGCTTCTTCTGATTCTCTTAGTTCACAGTTAGGTTCTTCTGAATGATTAATAAAACCTCCTAGAGGTGTTCTAATATAGTTGTCTTTAAAATTATCATCATATATATGTGTAATGCCTATATAGGT
>Ga0181580_10000337_pt1 | contig 34012 bp, 27 predicted proteins | sample 071ome_23_FD_132413 | JGI IMG/M metagenome (GOLD analysis project Ga0181580, IMG submission 132413) | Coastal salt marsh microbial communities from the Groves Creek Marsh, Skidaway Island, Georgia - 071403BT metaG (megahit assembly) | ecosystem: Environmental > Aquatic > Marine > Intertidal... | reverse complement strand
CCAACTCATCAAAGAAATCCAATCCAAGTACAACGGCGCACAAATCACCAAGGACATGGCTCGACGCTGGAAGGAAGCCTACTCGTTCGTATCGACGGCAACTCCCGATGAGCCTGTTCTCGTGGACTTTTCCATTGAAGGAAAGGCCATGACCCTCGACATCACAGACTGCATGCAGCGTGCTTGTGAATCCATCGTTGACCCCATTGTAGAGAACGTCAAGAAACTCATTGCAGGTTCAAACCCTGAATACCACGATGAGTTCCGCAAGAACATGGTTCTCGCCGGTGGCGGTTCTTCCATCAAGGGCCTCGGTGCCCTCATTGAGCGCCGTCTCTCTGACATGGGCGACGTCAACGTTCACGTTGTCGACGATCCTGTTCGCTTGGGCGCCATGGGCGGTCTCCGCCTCGCCATGGAAGTTCCCGAAGAGATGTGGAAAAACCTGACGCTCGCTTCACGCTGATTCCTTGAGTCATGCCCAAGATGGTAACATCGTCCATCGAAACCAAGGATCTGTTCATGAGACCATTTTCTTGAGAGGAGTGCTTGAGGCACACCGCTTGGAATTCTCTGATTTTTCGGTCGATTTGTCATGCGGAACAGGCGTGGCTCCCTCTCTGTGCATCCAAGTGGGCTCGGCAAACCGTTGGAATCCTGTATGCAGGGCTTGTGTTCAAGCGTTGCCGGCTCTCTCGACTTCAGCCCAGTCACGCATAAAGCCCTCAAGACCCTTGTCGGTGAGGGGGTGGCTCATGAGTTGTCGGAAGGTCTTCGCAGGCATCGTGGCCGTATGCGCACCGAGTTGGATGCATTGCAGGACATGCGTGGGGTGGCGGATTGAGGCTGCGAGCACCTTGGTGTTGAGGTCGTAGTTTGCCCACGTGTTCATGATCTCTGCAATGAGTTCCATACCGTCGTGTCCTGTATCATCGATTCGTCCAATAAAGGGTGAAACATAGGTCGCACCGGCTTTCGCAGCCATGAGGGCTTGAGCGGCTGAGAAAATGAGGGTCACGTTTGTATCAATGCCGTCTTCGGAGAGAATTTTCGTTGCAGCAAGCCCTTCGGGTGTACAGGGGATTTTGATGATCACATTTGGAGGCAATTCGTCCTTCAATGCCCTACCTTGCTGAACCATTCCCTCAGTGTCCATGGCCGTCACCTCAGCGGATATTGGGCCTGAACAAATCCCGGCAATTTCTCGGACGACCTCTTTGAAGTCGCGGCCTGATTTTTTGATCAGCGAGGGGTTGGTCGTCACACCATCGAGGATTCCCCAGGCGGCGATTTCTCGAATTTCATCCACATCTGCAGTATCAAGGAAGAACTCCATGATACCTGTTCCTCCAAGGGATTCTATGAACTCTCCCCTGTGGTCGACCATCACGGATTAGGCCTTTCGAGCGATGGCCCGCTTGGCAGCTGCTGCGATAAAAGGTGCTGAAATTTCCATGACTTCGAGCATTTCATCGGATTGTCCTGACTCACCGAATCGGTCCTTGACGCCGACGCGCTCAAGTGGAGCATACGTGTTAGCGGTGAGGTGCTCTGCAACCGCTCCTCCAAGGCCTCCGATGACGTTGTGGTCCTCTGCCGTCACCAAGGCACCGCACGTTAAGACAAGGTTGTCGATAAGGGGGCCGTCCAGTGGCTTGAGGGTGTGCATGTCGACAACGCTCGCTTGGATGCCTTCTGCTTGAAGGCTTTCAGCGGCCTTGAGGGCTTCAGAGACCATCACACCGCAAGCAACGATGGCAACATCGCTTCCTTCTTTGAGCACGATTCCCTTTCCGATTTCGATTTCGTTTTCCCGACCTTCGTACAGAACGGGTGTTTTGTTGCGTGCTGTCCTCATGTACGATGGCGAAGCCTTGTCTGCGAGTTGAATCGTCAGTTGCTTGGTGGAAACAACATCGCTTGGATGCATCACGATAACGTTGGGAAGAGTGCGGTAAATCGCCAGATCTTCGATGGATTGCGCCGATGATCCGTCCGTTCCCGTGTGCGTCCCTCCGTGGCTCCCGCAAACGTGGACAGCAAGGTTTGGTCGAGCAACACCGTTTCTCATTTGTTCAAAGGCACGTTCGGTAAAAATTGCAAAAGTGCTCGCAAAGGGAATGTATCCTGAGGCTGCAAGTCCTGCACCGATCAGCAACATGTTCTGTTCGCCAATGCCACAGGAAACGGTCCTCTCCGGGTGTGCCTTTCGAAAGTGAAGCGATTTTGTGGATTTCCCGAGATCGGCTTCAAGAACGACAACTTTGGGGTTATTGGCCAGTTCGAGAAGCGCCTCGCCGTACCCGTCACGCGTTGCTGCCATCTTGGTCATGCGCCCACCTCACCAAGTTCTTGCATGGCCAATGCATACTGTTCGTCGTTTGGAGCTGCACCGTGGAAGGCGGGGTTGTCCGCCATGAACGAGACACCGTGGCCTTTCACGGTGTGGGCAATCAAAATCGAAGGGCCGCTGTTCGTTGTCGACAGGAATTGCATTCCATCCACGATCTCTTCCATATTGTGGCCGTCAATTTCTTTCACGTTCCATCCAAACGCCTTCCATTTCGCTGGAATGTCAAACATGCGCATTTGGGCTTCACAGAAGTCGTCGTTTTGTATTCGATTCCGGTCCAAAATGACGTTAAGGTTGCCGAGTTCATGGTGTGCTGCCGCCATGGCCGCCTCCCAAACGCTTCCTTCCTGAAGTTCCCCGTCACCGAGCATGACGTAGACTTGGCGTTCACTTTCCTCAAGACGTCCGGCGATGGCAGCCCCCAAGCCGAAGGAGAGACCCATTCCGAGCGAACCTGCTGAGAAATCAACGCCTGGGCACCATTTCATGTCGACGTGACCCTGGCAGATGCCTCCGAGGACCCGATAAGATGTCAAATCCTCCTCTGAGATGAATCCCATTTCTGCGAGGATTGCATACATTCCAGGCGAAGCATGCCCCTTTGAGAGGATGAACCGGTCGCGCTCTTCCCAACGAGGTTCCGATGGGCGAACGCGGAGGGTCGTTTTGTAGAGTGCAACGAGCAAATCGATTTCAGAAAGTGAACCGCCAGGGTGGCCCGCTTGTGCCCGATGAACCATGTTCACGATGTGGACGCGACAACGCCGGGCGAGTTCTCTTAATTCATCTGGACTTGTCATGGGACCACTTGCCCCAACGGCTTCATGGATGGCCTTTGATGGTTGTGCCTGCGGCCGCTCATGGTTCGGGATGCATCAGCGACGTTTTGGCTGCAAAGCATCGATGAGGTTTCGTACAGCGTCGGCCGTCACCATCACGGCATCGCCTGCGAGCGTGCCGCCTTTGGGCAACGCCCTCGATGCGAGCCAGATAAACACGGCAACAAACCATGCAAAGAATACAAGCGAGAAGACGTTGTTGAGGGTCACGATGCCAAAAATTTCGGGGAGGTCGATTTTTGCGACGATCAAAACGGCGATGAGGACCCCCATGATCGACTCTCCAGCAATGAAACCGGCCCCGATGAGCACGCCCCTGTTCTCCACTTCCTTCGCGGCTTCAACGGCACGGGGCGAGGGTTCGGCTCTCAATACACCGTCAACCCGAAGATGAGCGCTCCTCAACAGGACGTGAGAGATGATACCACCCGCCATGATAGGTACGGAGAGGCCAAGCGGGAGGTAGATTCCAATGGCGACGCTCATCACCGGCATGTTAAGCCGAATCAGGGCCACAGCGATTGCAGCACCGAGAACGACCATCTGAATGTTGAGGTCGCCTCCAAAAGCGCCCTGGACGATGGCACCAATCAATTCAGCCTGCGGTGCAAAAAGGGCCTTGGAACAGGTGGGGTCGCCAGGGAGCGGGTTCATCTGGCAAGCTGTTTGTGAAATTCGAAAAGCATCGTGGAGCAGCGACAAGACGGGGCCGATGACCACGGCACCGGTGAGGACGCCGATGATTTCGGCAGTTTGCTGTCGTTTTGGGGTCGCCCCAAGCATGTGACCGGTTTTCAAGTCCTGCATGACATCGCCAGCGATAGCAGCACTTGAGGCCACGATAGCAGCGATGAGCAAGGTGGCGTACATGAGGTCTTGGCGAGCCATCCCTAACATCACATCGCCGACGATGTAGACCAAGCCGACCGTGAACAGGAGCGTTGCAATGGTCATCCCCGAAACGGGCGAATTGGATGAGCCAACAACTCCAGCAATGTACCCCGCAACGGCTGCGAAAAAGAAGGCGAGAAATGCCAAAAACAATGCGCCCGCTAGAGCGAGGACAAAGGATTCGGTTGCCCACCAGTAAAAGAAGAACGTGAGGCCGACCAATGCTGCACAGGCCATGAACACGATGTTCATTGAAATATCTTGTTCGGTTCGAGGGAGTGCAGCCTCGTTTTCTTCACTCTTCACGAAGGCCTTTGAGAGGCCGGTGATGATGGTCCTCCTCATTGACCAGAGGGTATAGACGCCCCCGACAACCATCGCTCCAACGCCGACATACCGAATTTGGGTAGACCAAATGCTGTAAAATCCATCGACGAGAGAATCGGTTGCAGGCCACCCGTAGATGAGGCCGTACATGGGGACGAGAAGGCCAAAACCAAGCACGCCCCCAAAGAAGATGAACGATGCGATTCGAATCCCGACGATGTAGCCCACCGAGAGAAGGGCGATGGAAAGGTCCATGCCCGCATAAAGTCGAGTTGAAACAAACGAGAAGGCTCCTTCCACGGTGTGGTGTGTTACTTCAAACCCCTTTACCATCAAGCCGTAAACGCCACCAATGGCCAGTGCATAGAGAATGGCGAGTGCCCCTTCGCCCCCTTCTTCCCCGGCAACCAAGACCTCTCTGCAAGCCACGCCTTCCGGATATGGCAACGCTTCTTCAACGATGAAAAGACGACGAAGTGCAATGGTGAACATGGTTCCGAGCAATCCTCCAAGGGTTGCAATGATCAGCGTCTCCATCCATTGGATGCTCGTCCAGAGGTTCATGACCAGCAAGGCGGGAACCGTGAAAATCACCCCTGCTGCCAGCGATTCTCCTGCAGAAGCCATGGTTTGAACGGCGTTGTTTTCAAGGATGGAGACGTCTTTGAACATCGACCGGAGAATGATCATCGACATGACTGCTGCGGGAATGCTGGCTGAAACGGTCATGCCCGCATAGAGTCCGAGGTAGGCGTTTGCCGCTGTCATCAACACGCCAAGGACGATTCCCACGCCAATGACCCGGCCCGTCAGTTCGAGCGGTGATTCATCCGCAGGGATGTAGGGCTCTTGCGCACCGCTCATGCTCGGGCCATGTCAAAGAGGTAGGTATAGCCTGCGATGAAGGTCTAATGAAATTATAGAGTCTTTGGTGGGTGCCCCATCCTGCCATATAATAGAGGGGCCGTGTGAGCAGGGAGTGGTTTTGGTGCATGCCATGGCCGCAGGTGAGCGTTTATGAACATGGAGTGGCACACTCTTTCCCCGGAAGACAGCATCGCCCGACAAGATAGTTCCATCGAGGGTATCTCAATGGAGGAAGTTCAAACTCGAACGAAACGTTACGGGTTCAACAAACTCGCAGAACCTGAGAAAACACCAGCATTTTTACGGTTCATTTCTCAGTACAACGACCCCTTAAATTACCTCCTTATTGGTGCTGCTTTGGTGGCACTCGCCATCCATCCCGATCAGCCTGGTGATGCGATTTTCATTTTTATTGTGCTCACGGCCAATGCTTTTTTTGGTTTCTGGCAGGAAGGTCAAGCCGAGCAGGCGATGGACTCCTTGAAACAGATGTCCGTCTCGACATGTGTGGTCATCCGCGGAACTTTTGAAAGCGAAATTCCAACTCCTGAGTTGGTTCCAGGGGACATCGTTTGTTTGGAACAAGGCCTCAAAGTTCCAGCTGATGTCCGCATGATTCGTTCGTTGCAGTGTAAAATTGACGAATCAGCACTGACCGGTGAATCCCTCACGGTTCGTAAGACAGTTGGCGCATTGCCTGCAGGAACCGTGCTCGCAGAGCGGACCAACATGGCGTACATGGGCACCACCGTGTCGTCGGGTCGTGGTTTGGGTTTGGTGATTGGCACTGGAATGAACACTGAACTCGGAAAAATTGCACAAAATCTTGCCGAAAGCACGACGCCGAAAACACCGCTGGAATTGAAACTCGAAAGTCTCGGTCGTTTTTTGGGTTTCATTGCCCTCGTCGTCGCCGTTTTGTTGGTGAGTCTAAACCTGATCGTATCCTACGGTCGACCCGGTGTCGATCTCAAGGAGGTCGCAGTCCAGCAATTCATTGTCGCCATTGCCATCTTCGTTGCCATTGTACCCGAAGGCCTCCCCATTATTTTGGTCATCACCTTGTCTCTTGGAATGCGAAACATGGCTCGTCATAAAGCCATCATCCGTCGTATGAAGGCGGTCGAAACGCTCGGGTCAACCACCGTTATCTGCTCTGATAAAACGGGGACGTTGACAAAAAACCAGATGACGGTTCGTCAAATCTTCACCCTCGACGAAGACTTTGGCGTTTCCGGGGAGGGATTCAAGCCCGATGGGAATTTAGTACGCCACGGCATAGAACTTTCCGATGACGACCTTCAAGCCCATCAGTCCGACATGGGTTTTCGTCTGCTGAGCGCATGTTTGTCTCTCTGTCACAATTCAACCATCGCAAAAAAGGATGGACTCTGGCAGGCCATTGGTGATCCTACGGATTCAGCCTGCGCTGTTGCCGGATGGAAAATCAACGGAGACGTCAAGAAATTTGCTCATCGGCACCCGAGGGTCAATGAATTCTTTTTTGATTCAACTCGCAAACGCATGAGCGTTCTTCACGAATACCAAGGGAACCGATGGGTGTTTTCCAAAGGCAGCGTAGAAGGCTATGCTGATTTGATGACCTCGAAAATCGTGCACAACGAAGTGGTGCCGTTAACGGAAGACGACCACGCCTCAATTCGGGATATGAACGAAACCATGGGTGGGAAGGCCATGCGTGTTATCGGTTTGTTCGCCCGTCCTTTTGGTAAAGATGAGGACACGAACGATGTGAAAACGATTGAATCGAACTTGGCCTTCCTCGGACTGATTGGCATCATGGACCCGCCTCGCCCTGAAGTGAAAGACGCCATTGCAACCTGTCAACGCGCAGGAATCAAAGTGAAAATGATCACCGGCGACCAACAAATGACGGCCGCAGCCATCGGCAGAGAGTTGGACATCAAATCGGGCACGCTCGGTACACTTGACGGTCAAAGCCTCTCTGAGATGTCGGACGAAGAATTGGTCAACGTTTCAGCCGACGTTTCTATTTACGCCCGCGTCACTCCCGACCAAAAAATGCGCATTGTTTCGTCGCTTCAGGCCCAAGGTGAAATCGTGGCCATGACCGGTGACGGCGTGAACGACGCACCTGCGCTTTCAGGGGCAAACATTGGTGTAGCCATGGGCATATCCGGAACGGACGTTGCAAAGGATGCGGCCGACATGGTGCTGCAGGATGATAACTTTGCAAACATTGTCCATGCCGTGGAAGAAGGTCGAAAAATCTACCAGAACATTCGGAATTTTGTTCGCTATCAGGTGTCCACCAACGTGGCTGCCGTCTTACTCTTGGTCCTCGCCACCGTGCTCTTCGGCCCTGAATCCATACCGTTAACGGCAACACAGATTCTTGTGATCAACATCTTGATGGACGGTCCGCCTGCGGTGGCATTGGGCGTTGAAAAGAAACACGGTAACGTCATGAATCAACCTCCGAGGCCGGTAGACGAAGGTTTACCGAACGGAAAAGATATTTCATTGATTTTCTACCTCGGAATCGTCATGGTCACGGGCACACTCGCTATCTTTTATCTCGCAGGTGGAGGCTTAGCTGAATGCGAATTGCTGCCAACGGAAACAACAACCACGGCCTTTGACGTCGTAGCCTGTAACGCTGGAGATGTTGAGGAGTTGAACAAATGGCAGGTTTACGCTGACGGCCATTTCGCTCATGCCCAAACCATGACCTTCTCGGTGGTCATCGTCTTCCAATTGTTCAATGTGCTGAATTGTCGCTCAAACGATCAATCCGTTTTCGAGTTGGGGCTGTTTTCCAATCGAGCCATCAACCTCGCCTTGTTGATCTCCGGTGGATTGTTGCTCTTCTTCGTCCAGCTGGCCGATGCATCGATCCCGCTAGTTGGTATACAGGTGGGCAATTTGCTCTCAACAACCACCCTTTCCTCAAACGATTGGACTGTCGTGGTCCTCGTTGCTTCCGGTGTTTTCATCATCGAGGAGTTCAGGAAATTACTCGTGAAATCAAAGTTCTTTTCGGTTCGGGCACCCTGACGGTGGGAAGCACATCTTCATGAACACCGGCATGGTGAGGGGACCATGCAAGCCTTGGAGATGCCTCAACCGCTCGCTGGGGAATCCCCAGACTGGTTGGCACGGCTCAACGATTTCTTGGAGGGGCATGGGCGCTGGTCTGGTGAATTGCAGGCCATTGTCAATAAATTAAAAGATAATATGCCGCTTTCCCACGAGGACGGTTTGACACTTTATCACCATCCGAACCTTCCAGAAATTGGTGCGCTCGCAGATGCGGTTCGTACAGCGAGATTTGGACGACAGACCTTTTTCAACTCAAACGTCCACATCAATCAAACCAACATCTGTGTTCTTGCCTGCCGCTTTTGCGCCTTTCGTCGAGGACCAAAAGCCAAGGATGCTTACGCCATGACCGTTGACGAGTATGTAGAGGACCTTGGGACATATGCGCACGCTGTGGATGAAGTCCATTCCGTGGGAGGACTTCATCCGGATTGGGATGTTTCCCACTACGAAACGATGTTTCGAAAAACTCAATCTGCACATCCCCACGTGTCCATCAAAGCCCTGACTGCAGTTGAGATCAAACATCTTGCTGAACGTTCTCAAATCACAACCAAAACGGTTCTCCAACGGTTGAAGCACGCAGGCCTTTCCTCGTTGCCTGGGGGCGGTGCAGAAATCCTCGATGATGACGTGAGAGCGGTCATCTGCAATGGAAAGGAGAGTTCCGAGGAATACCTTCGTATCCATAGAGAGGCTCATGAAATTGGGTTGCCGTCCAATTGCACGATGCTTTTTGGAACCGTTGAAACACTTGACCAGCGTATCCAACATATGATCTCTCTTCGTGAACTTCAATCACAGACATTTGGGTTCCAATGCTTCGTCCCCTACCCTTTTTTGCCTGACCACACCCGCCTTCCAGAAGCCCAACTCGCAACCGGAACCGAAACCTTGCGTACCATTGCTGTCTCTCGTCTTCTCCTTAACAACATCCCCCACATCAAGGCCTACCGGATGAACATCGGGGATCATGTGGCCGAACTCGCCCTTCAATACGGCGCAGATGACATTGACGGAACCGTCCAAAAAGAGTCGATTATGCACCTTGCCGGTTCAACAGCACCTCTCGATCATGACCGTTCCCGTCTTGCACGACTCATCCGCAATGCTGGTTGCGAACCCGTGCAGCGAAACACCGTTTACTCAACGTTCACGCCTTATACGGATCCAGAACCAACCCATCGCCGGCTTCGGATGGTACAATGAGGTCGTCCGATGAAGCACCCTACATGGCTATCGACCATCGGACGGGTGGCATTCATCAACTGCGATCCTCTCTTTTACGGGTTGTCCCGCCAATGGAACGTTCTCGCTGCCCCCCCATCTTGGCTGACCGGCCATGTCTTGCGAAAAGATTGCATTCTTGCGCCGATTCCAGCTGCTGATTATGCGAAACATGCGGATGAACTTCTTTTGTTGCCTGACATTGGCATCGGGAGCCAAGGTGAGGTTGGAAGCGTCCTTCTGTTTGGTGCTATTCCACTCGATGCGATGAAAACCATAGCCCTGCCCTCTGACTCCGCAACATCAGTTGCCCTTTTGAAGCACCTTGTCTCAAAGCGTGGAATGGGCATGAACTACGTTGATACAGGACCCGATTACGATGCGATGATGTCGCTTGCTGACGGTGCTCTCTTGATCGGAGACCGAGCATTGGAAGCAGCGAGAGAGTTTCCGGAAATGGTCCAACTGGACCTCGGCAAGGCTTGGATGGAACTGGAGGGGCTACCGATGATCTTCGGTGTCTTCGTCGCACGGAGGGACACGCCCGTCGAGGCTCTTAAGGAGGCTCACTCGGCCTTGGTTGAGAATTTGGCTGCATTTGAGTCTGGGGGTCAACGAAGGGAGGAGGTTATCGTTGGATCAATGAAAAAATCCGGTCTCGCTTACGAACGCCTCGACCAATATTACGGAGAGGTGTTTAATCGCCTTGATGACCACCATTTGGAAGGCTTGTTTCGGTTCCTTTCCGAAGCCTGCGGGATGGGGGCACCCCCTGAATTTGCATTGATTTGACCTCCCTTGTTTCGATTTTCCAACGGTTGGTTCTTGAAGGGGCCGCGTTTGGCCGAAGCATGGTGGTTGAACTTCCTCTTGATTCGGACGGGAACAAAATCGTACGAATAGGCCACAGCCCAGATCCGGATGACGCCTTTATGTTTCATGCCATGACCACGGGAGCGTTCCCCACGCCCGGGTACACTTTCGTTCACGAATTGCAAGATATTGAGACGTTGAATCAACGGGCGATGAATCAAGATCTCGAAGTTTCAGCAGTTTCCATTCATGCTTATCCCGACATCGCTGAACATTACGCCTTAATGAACTGCGGGGCATCGATGGGCGAGGGCTACGGCCCCATGGTGGTTTGCAAGCAAGGCGTGACCGAGGCCGAGGCCAGGGCGGGCGTCATCGCCGTCCCGGGTTTGAAAACCAGTGCCTATCTTGGTCTTCGGTTAGCTTGGGGAGATGTATCCGTGGCCGTCGTGCCCTTTGACGAGATCATCCCCCGAATCCTTGACGGCACATACGTCAGCGGGCTGATTATTCACGAAGGCCAACTCACCTATGTTGACCACGACTTGGATGTTTTGGTCGACCTTGGCAAGTGGTGGAACGGCCGAACAGAGAACTGGCCGATGCCTCTGGGTGGAAACGTGGTACGCCGAGATTTGGGTGAAAGCGTCATGGAGGACATCACAAAATACACCAAGATGAGCATTGAATACGCCCTCCACTCCCCTGGAGAAGCGCTTGAGTTTGCTAAAGCCTGGGGAAGGGGTATTGATGATGAAACGAATCAGGCCTTCGTCAGTATGTATGTGAATGACCGAACAATCGATTACCGGGATGAAGGCCGAAAATCCATCCAACGCTTCATCAAAGAAGGTCAAGAGATAGGCCTCATCCGGGACGATTTTGACACAGACTCGATGGTCTTTATCGGCGCGTGAGGTCTGCACATGGACGGTGACAACCCTCGCCCCCAAGTAAGTCAATACGGGTCCGTTGACCCAGCCCCCCCTGAACAAAACGGCGAACTGCTTTCTTGGACAGGAACCTTGTGCGATGAACAAGAACCGATGTTCCAACGTATGCGCGCTGTCTTTGCTCTCCGAAACCAAAGCAGCGATGAAGCCTGCCTCGCTCTCTGCAAGGGGTTTGCCAGCACCAGTGCGCTGCTTCGCCATGAGATCGCCTATGTCCTCGGACAGATGCAAAACCCTGTTGCCCTTCCAACGTTAATACAACGTCTCGAAGACGAAAACGAGCACGTCATGGTGCGCCATGAAGCGGCTGAAGCGATGGGGGCCATCGGTGACCGGTCGGTGATTCCCATCCTCGAACGATTCTCCAACGACCCACTCCCCGAGGTCGCAGAATCGTGCGTTGTGGCTCTCGACCTGCTGGCGTGGGTGCAACGTGCAGAATTTGCTCAAACTGAATGGTGAGCGACCTCAAGTTCAAAGACTAGGATGCACACCCCAAATTAGGAAGGATACTCATGCCTCACGACCACATTCAACTTGCCCAAGCCCCAAACGGCGAACTTGGCCCACGCTGCCACAACTGCGGTGTGAGGTTGACGTTCGGCAACGCTATGGTCGTCGACAAATACTACATGTGTTGGGAGCACTATGTTGAAGCCACCGGTGCCGACACGGCCACCGAAGTCGCTCAAGCCGACGAACGCTTCTGGATGAAGCACGAATAGAACGGTCGCCTTCAAGAACCCTCAACCCTCAGTTCCGGTCGGGGACGACGACTTTGAGTGGATGGGCAAAGGTTGCGCACCGGTTTGGCCAATATTACCGGCATGCTCCACTGTGGTCTCCGCCTCGCATCCGAACACGCGAATGGATGTTCATTCCTTTTGGTGGTGCTCCACCTCTTCGACACAAGTCGTTTTCCGATGTAGAGCAGGTTCAACGCTTCCTCTCCGAAAGGGCAATGCACTCGTGCTTCTATTCAACGGCATACTGGCGGCGTCCTCACGAGTTGAAAATGGCGGACAAACTCTGGCAGGGTGCTGATTTGATTTTTGATTTGGACGGAGACCACCTTCCCGGCGTGACGGACAAAGATTTTCCTGGAATGCTTCAGGTGATTCAAGAACAGGCATGGACGCTTTGGAACGATTTCTTAGAACCTGAATTTGGATTTCATGAAGAGCACCTCCAAGTGACCTTTTCTGGGCATCGAGGATTCCATCTGCACTACCGAGATCCTCGCCTGTTTCACTTGGACTCGGAAGCCCGCAGGGAACTGGTGTCGCACATTCGCGGCGAAGGTGTGGATGTGCAAGGTGGATTGGCGAGGTACCACGATACTGACGCCCGAGGCTGGACGGAACGCATTCGAAGCGGCATGGACGATATGATCGTCAAATTGCGCCATATTCACCGGGGTACAGAAGATGGACATGGTCAGTTGACACGCCTTGAATCTGCGCTTCAAGCCCTCCAAGACCGGGAGGGTATCACCTCGCAACGCTCAGCTTCCGCCATCAAACGTCTCGCAGAATTGACCGACCACGATGGCCGAATACAACGCCTCAAAGACGGTCGATTTGATGTTCTCGGGAACTACCAAGGCTTGTTCCTGAACCTCTTGAAGGCGGACGCTTCGGTCGTCCTCGGCAACGCAGGAGAAACCGACGAGGTGGTCACCATCGATGTCCGCCGTCAGATTCGTTGGCCGACTTCCCTTCACGGCAAATCAGGCATGCGAGTGAGTGAATTCCCGCTCGCAAGGCTTGACCCGGATGGAGGTCGCCCCTACAATCCACTGATGGAGGCTTTTGTCCTCGGCATGGACGACGCACATGAAATGGAATGGACGGTTGATGATGCTGTTGCACAATTTGGCGAACACCGGTTAGAGAGCAAAAAAGGAAAGCGATTTTCCATCCATGAATCCGGTGCAACCTTCCTCATTCTGAAGGGATGGGCTGACTTCGTTTGAGTTGGTGCCTGCCGGGCATCAGACCTTCTCCAACGATTGCATTTTGAGGTAAGGTTCAAGGGTGGTTTCTTCCCCCTTAGGACGAGGTGAGGGTCATGGGTCTGCGGCGAGGGAAGAAAAGCAAGGCCGTAGACAGCCCTCTTCCGATGCCAAATCTTCCTCCTCCGGGCGGCTTGCCAGCCCCTCTACCACTTCCGCCAGGTGGCGCTCCCCTCCCGCCTTTGCCCGGTGTTCAGCCGGCTCCCCTCCCAGCACCAATCCCCGCACCAGCAAGTGCCAACCCTCTCCCCCCCGCACCGCCTCCTTCGACTCCTGTGCCTGTTAACGACCCTAACACCACGCTGTCCGGACTCGTTGAAGAAAAGGGGTACAATGACCTCTGGGCCAAAAGGTCGGAAAAACCGTTGCAACAGATCTACGGCCACATTGACAGAATCAGCAACAAAGAAGCTGGGTCGTTGTTGGACCGCTATGCTGACCGCTTTGGGCACTCGCTTGACAGGGAGATCATCGTTATGCGAAAAGCAGCGGTTGAAGAAAAAGTCGCGGAAATACGGGATGCTCCTACGGTTGAACTCATTGAAGAGGAACCCGCAGAAACCTTGACAGAACTCCAACGGGTTGAAAACGAACTCCGTGCCCTTAAACCGCTCTATCAGGAAGCAAAAGATTTGGGTGACAAAGCCACCCTGGCCGAACTCACCCCGACGCTTCAATCCCTCATGGCCCAACGTAAGGCACTGAAGTCCGAAGGTGCAAGTGGTCCTGCCGAGCCAACAACCGCAGTTGCCGCATCGGCTGACGATGACATGTTCGTGCAGTTCGTTTCAATCGTCGATGATTTGCTGGGTGAGCATTTGCCGGAAGAAATCGTCAATGCATTCGTCGCGAGCCCTGACTTTGACACCTACAGGGCAGTGCTCGCAGACCCAGCAGGTGTTGACGAATCAACTCGTTCATCGTTTTGCAACATGGTTGATGACCAACTTGGAAACATGTTCCCTGAATCCATCGAGGCGTTCATCGCTTCGCCGGAATTTGAAGTTTATCGCCAAGTAGGCGAGCAGTACAAGGATGCGTGAGAACCATGGGACTACTTGACAAAGCCGGTACGACCGCCGAAGAAAAAAAGACACCTGCACCGAAAACGGTGGTGACCGCTACGCAGCCAGCGGAATCAGCGAAGGCCAAACCAACGAAGGCTGCAAAAGCCGCAAAAACCACCAAACCAAAGGCGCCGAAAGCACGGCCAATGGGCCTTGCTGATGATTATGAACTCGCCTCAAACATGAATCGGCGAATTTCATGGCTTGTTAACTTCGCCATCAACTTCGGTGTTCTTTTTGCAGCCCTCTTCATTGCGGCCTCCGATACGGGCATCATCACCACGATTCTCTTTGGCGTGAGTTTCGCCATCATCATCCTCAACGCGATTTTCATCCCGATGAAATTCAGCCGAAACCTCGGGCAATTTGTTTCACGTACCAAATTTATTCGAGGAGACGGTACCAACCCTCTTTTCTTGCACGGCATTATGGCCAATACCTCAGGATTGCTCGCTCTCATCGGTTTGATCTTCGTTGGAACGGAATTCCAAAACTTGTCAGACAAACAAACTTCGTCAATCGTTTTCTTTGCCTTTGGGACCGTTTTCATCATCGTTTGGTTTGTTGACCGGTTTCTACGAAACGGAAGCGAAATGGGACAAGGGTTGTACGATTTGATGTTCCGGGCCTACCTCGTCAAATACATCCCTTCCGATGAAGAAAAGGCGACGGGAATTTGGGCTCGGCTTGAGAACATGGGCAATTTTGGGGACCAAATGATGAAGCGTCAGGAAGAGCGAAAGGCCAAGAAGGAACAAGCCAAGGTCGAGACGGAAGAAGCAACGCCTCAAGAAGCATGAGTCTAATCGAATGCCAGTGGTTGATGACTTGTTGGCGAAGTTGAGAAGGGTCAATCATGCATTACCTGCCCTCGTAACATTCGGTGGCGTTTCTCTCACTTTTTTATCATGGCTGATTTCACCGCATATCGCTTTGTTTGTTGCAGTATACAGCCTCTATGCAGCGTACATGGAGGTCATGACGCAATGGGCGTTCCGCGCCCCTAAAGTTCGGAAACCGAAACTGGTGGACGACCATTGGAATCCACTGGCCTACGAGGTCTCGGGCATCGAGATGTTCACCAATCATGCGTCCGGTGAAAAAGGGCGCCCAACCGTTTGGATTTGTCACGGGTGGACGTCGGGTTCCCAGCGCATGGTTGGCCGGGCGCAGTCTTTCCAAGCAAAAGGCTGGAACGTTGTCATGGTCGACCTTCCCAGTCACGGTGGCTCACAACGCTTGAGAAAGTGGACCGCAGAAGAATCCACGACGCTGGTGATCGGTGCCGTAAACCAGCTCGCCAGAGACTTTCCATTCTTGTTTGAAGGACCTGTCTATTTTTACGGCCATTCCATGGGCGCTTTCATTGGTCTTCGACTGAGCAAACGACGTGATGAGGTGGTCTTTGGTGCGAAGTTGTCAGGATGGGTCTTCGAATCTCCGATGACCGGTTACACAGAGATTTTCGAGGAGACATGTCGGTTGCTTCGTGTACCTCGCTTCCTTCGACCAACATTGCTCAAAAAGACCATCCGTCATGTGAATGCCATCAACCCAAGTCCTCAGCCGCTTCAGAGCCTTCCCGAGGCCGACATGCCGCTTTGGGGCATGCCCAAAGAACCGCTGCTCCTTGTTCAAGCACAACCGGACGAACGTTTAGGTGATGCCCATCACCTTAGACTCAAAAACAGCATGCGAGATGCTGGCGCGATTCAGTTACTCTCAACTCATTACCTGAGTTCTTTGAGGCATTCCGGTGCTGCAGTCCATGGTGAGCGCGACCGATTGGTGTCGCAGTGGATTGACGTTCATTCTGACTCTGCCTGAGATGCCTGCACGCGTGCGAGTTCTCGCATGTCTTCGACTTCGTCGAGCTCGTCGACGATTTCCTTTCCGAGCAAGGTTTCCATGATGTCCTCCATGGTCAGAATGCCCGAGGTTCCTCCGAACTCGTCTTTGACGAGAGCAAATTGCTGGCGGTTCGTCAACAGGATGTCCAAAGCGTCCTCAATGGTTGAACCCAGTTCAAGCGTAAGAATGGGTTTCATTATGCTCTTGAGGGTGGTGTCCCATTCATCACGACTTGCAGCCATCAGGATTTGTGAACGAATCACCAAGCCTTGGATATTGTCGATGTTCTCTTCGTAAACAGGGATTCGTGAAAATCGGAGGATGGTGTTCTCGTCAAGGACTTCCTTGATGGTTGAATTCATGTTGTACGCACTCAGCACCACGCGTGGAGTCATTTCGTCCTCAACCATGATCTCTCGCAAGCGGAGGAGGTTGTGAATGACGGTTTCCTCGTTTGTCTCGAGTGCACCTCCGATCTCTCCCAAATCAGCCATTGCAGCAACATCGTCCCGCGTAACAACAGAATGGTTGGTGGAAGGCAGAATGGACTTTAGAAGTTGAATGGGGCCAATCAAGACAATGAGCACTTTTGTCATCCAAGTCAAAATATAAGCCGAGGGTGTTGACAACCTTTTCCAATAAGCGGCACCCAAAGTTTTGGGTATAATCTCGGACAAAAAGAGAACGGCGAGGGTGAGCATGGCCGATGCAAACGTTAAGACTTCAACGCCCCATATTTGTTGTACTTGTGAACCAACGCCAGCAGCGCCCATGGTGTGGGCGACCGTGTTGAGGGTCAAAATCGCCGTCAAAGGCCGCACTGAATCATCATCTTTGAGGTGTTCCCACATTTCCGCAATCTTTTTCCCATCGTTTTTGAGGATGTTCACGTGGGTTTGTGGGGTTGAAAGTACCACGGCCTCGAGAATTGAACAGAGGAACGAAACACCGAGTGCTAAGCTGATGTAGAAAATCAGGAGACGTATGTCTCCCTCGCCAGTTGCCTGTGCAGTTGTAACTGCGCTTAATGCGTCGATGACCATGGTTTGTCCAAGACCCCTGTCCGATTGGGAGTGTCCTCTCCACGACTGAAGGGTTCTTCAAAATGACGCTTCTCGCCATCAGCAACTTCGTTGTTATCTTTCCGGGGGTGAACCTCAAGAAGCCGGTGCAACTCCCCAGCCTTAGGGGGCTTGAAATGACAGGCGAACACGTTTTGATTTGTGTCGCTTGGCCGTACGCCAACGGCCCCCTTCATCTTGGCCACGTGGCTGGATGTTATCTTCCCCCAGACATACAGTTTCGGTTTGAACGCGCTCTTGGTAACCGAGTGCTAATGGTTTCGGGGTCCGATGAACATGGGACGCCGATAACGGTAACCGCAGAGCAAGAGGGTATCGAACCACAAGAGGTCGTCGATCGATTTCACGCCATCAATTCCAAAGCGTTGGATGACCTTGGTTGTGCCTGGTCCGTTCATGTTGACAAACGAGGAATTGAATTCGGCGGGGCCCTCTTCAACCGGACAAGTGACCCAGATCACAAACGAATCGTTCAGGAAAACTTTGTTGCTTTGGAGCGAGCTGGACTTTTTGAACGGAAATCGACCGAACAATACTACGAATTGGATGGAAACGGTGGTGGCCGTTTCCTCCCCGACAGGTACGTGGAAGGTTCGTGCCCCGTCTGTGAAGCCGATGGCGCACGCGGCGACCAATGCGATGCATGTGGAGCCACCTATGAGGCGGCTGAATTGCGGAATCCAATTTCGAAAATGAGACCCGATGCGAAAGTAGAGATTCGAGATACTGAGCACCTCTTCTACCGTCTTGATCTCTTCCAAGATGCTCTTAAAGCCCATGCAAGCGACCGTCATGCATCATGGAAGTCTAACGTGCGAGCCATGACCAAGCAATGGCTTGACATGGGTCTACGTCCACGGGCCGTAACCCGTGATTTGGATTGGGGCATCACCGTCCCCCTTGAAGGAGATGCTTGGAAGGGCAAATGCGTTTATGTCTGGTTTGAAGCGGTCCAGGGATACTACAGTTGTGCTCAAATCTGGGCCTCTCGTTTCGCTCAGAACCATCCAGATGGCGACGAAGCATGGAAGAAATGGTGGACGATTGATGAAGAAGGTCACGCCCCCCGACACCTGTATTTTTTAGGAAAGGACAACATTCCGTTCCACACGGTGATATGGCCCGCTCTTATTATGGGGCTCAATCATGCAAAAAACGGAAAGTCTTCCACCGACCCGGTTTTGCTTCCTGGTCCGTTGGATTATGCGCTCGCCACGAATGTCCCCGCCATGGAATACTTGATGCTCGCAGGAGGCCAGTTCTCCAAATCGCGAAAGCACGCTGTCTGGCTTCCTTCATTTTTGGAACGGTACGACCCTGATACGTTACGTTACTATCTTTCCATCAACATGCCCGAACAGCACGACACCGACTTCAATTGGCCTGACTTTGTTGAAAAAGTGAACAGCGAATTGATCGCTGCTTACGGCAACTTCATTCACAGGGTCTTGACGCTTGGTGAACGACTTCCACATCAGATGGACTCGTCCCCGTTTACCCCCTACGACGACCACGTGTGCATCCTTGAGCACCAGCAACACCTTGAGGGGTCCCTCGTTGAAATCACGGATTCCCTCAAACGTCACCGATTCAAGGAAGCGCTCCGCGGAATCATGAACATCGCTCAGTACGGGAACCAGACCCTGCAAAGTGCAGCACCTTGGAAACACCTCAAAGAACCACAAGACGGTCATGAAGAAAGTCTTGCCAGCTTGGCCTTCTGTTGGCGCATAGCACGTTTCCTCGCCATCACGACTCAGCCGTTCATGCCCCTGAGCGCTCAACGGCTCTGGAAATCCTTGGGATTGGAGGGTCATGTTGAGGATGTTCTTTGGGACGAGGCCGTAAACTGGGACGCTCCTCTTGGTTGGTCGAGTCAACCACCCGAACCCCTCTTCAAACGCTTGGACCTTGAAGAAATTCTCGAGGTCGAGCAGGGATTGGTCGTAGAAACAACCGATGAGTCGGCTGCAGTACACGGTGTGAAAGGCGGAAAGAAATCAGGAGGAAAGAAAATGAGTACAGAAGACGAAGGCATCCAATATGTGGATTTTGAGACCTTTATGAAAGTCAATCTACGCGTAGGCCGTATTCTTCGTGTGGAAGACCATCCCAATGCCGACAAACTCTATGTCGTCAAACTCGACGACGGAAGTGGAAACGAACGAACCATTTGTGCAGGTTTGAAAGCCTATTACGCTGCAGCAGAGATGGAAGGCAAGCTCGTGGTCTTTGTTGAAAACCTAGCACCTCGGCCCCTTAGAGGCGTGACCTCCGAAGGCATGATGTTGGCTGCAGACGACGGTTCGGGTACGGTTCGGCTCATCACCGTTGATGGTGATGTGTCCACCGGTTCCACGGTTCGTTGACGTCATTCTTCAAGTCGATCTCGCACGGCTTGCATGATCTCTCGCGAAGTCACTTTGACTTCATTCTTCAAGTTCAATAATTTCGTACGGAGATCCGCCCCCATTGCATCTGGAAGGGAGGCGAGGTTGATTTCGACATTGAATACGGCCCCCTTGGCCGCAGCACTGGCGAGTAAACCTGCGACTCCAACATCGGATACGGCGTTGGCATTGCCCCTCTTCGCAAGATCTGGAAGGTGCTTCATCAACTCCAAAGCCATACGTGCGGTTTCGTAAGGGATTTCTGCAGCGATGAAGGTCGCTTGATGGATGGCTTGTCGGCGCTCTGCTTTTTCTGCATCTGTGGACTTCGCCAGTTTGAAACTGTCCATAACGCCGTCAAATGCGTCGCTGTCGGCTTGGGCCAATTCACCTGCTCTGTTTAGGAGCGGAATTGCCAATAATTGAGCAGCTTCAGCGACGGTCCACCCTTCTGACCATTTTTCGTTTCCAAGGGTTAAATCACAAACCATGACCGTCAGAGATGCGGCTTGACCGAGTGCAACGGCGGCAGCGGTGCCTCCTCCGGGGGTAGGCGATGAGGAGGCCAACGCAGTTTGGAAGTCACGCAGGGTCATGTCCATCCAATTCAAGCCCTCACCTCCGAATCAATCGCCCACTCAATGATGTGTTCACGTGGTGAAAACCGATGATGAGCATTCAAGCCGAGTCCCATGATTGCAGCGTTGACAAGAGCAGCATCATCAGAGGCTTGTGGGTCAAAGAACCGCCCTGCATCGAGCATAGCCTGCAGTGGCACCAGGCCCACAATTTCGCTCCCACAGAGCGGCACGCCATGGTCGTTGGCAATGCTTTCGCATGTTTTGTATGCCAAGTGAAGCGGGCATGCATCGACATCAAGCAGATTCATGGATACTTGAGAGATTCCCAATTCCTCAAGCGGGACGCCCATGCCTTGGACATGAGGGAGCATGCCCTTTGCCCGAACTTTTTGTCCGCTCTCGCTCTTCAAAAGACGGCCACTGCTCCGGACCAACGACCCAACCATCTTCGCAACCCGTGCGTCAGGCTCCTCAACGTTGACATTGTAGGCCACAAGAATCGACCGTGCCCCGATGGTGATGGCTCCGGAACGTCTTGTCGCTTCGTTCCAGTCCCTGCCCCCAGCATCGGGAAAACGCGTCGTAGAATCGTGAACGGTGTCTCCACCTGACAACCGGGATTCTAAGCCTTCATATTCTCCCTTTCGCAACGTCGAAAGCAATTTCCGGTCTTCGCTTGATGCAGCATGGCCGTAGAGGAACAAAGGCACATCGTGGAGCTCTGCAATCCTGGCAAGCGTTTGTTTAGCGAGTTTTGCACATGCATCGAGATCGATTCCGCGGAGGGGAACAAAGGGGCAGACGTCGACAGCCCCCATCCGGGGATGCTCACCCTTATGTTGGGACATGTCGATCAAGTCGATGCTTGCGTTGATGAGCGCCACGGCCCCCTCCACGACAGCATCTGGAGCACCTGCAAACGTGATGACCGTTCGATGATAATCGTGATCTGGTTCTACCCCCAAGACGGTGCAACCCGGTACGGCCCGGACCGCATTCACAATCTGTTCAATTTTCGCCAGGTCACGTCCTTCAGAAATGTTTGGGACGCACTCAACCAGTGGAGAAACCATGATTCACGGCTCGTGAATCGGTTTTTCAATGTTCGTTGTTTCAATTCACGAATAAAGAGCCTCGGGCGACCTCATTGTGGACCCTTGACTTCGCTTTTTGTCCAAACGAGTGATGGCCTCAATCAAATCGGTCTGACGGACCGATGAGCGGCCGTCCCGAATTGCGATCATTCCCGCTTCAACGCAGGTAGCCTTCAATTCAGCACCCGAATACCCGTTGGTACGCTCAACAACCCGTCCAATGCTGACTTTTGTGGTGTTCATTGCGCCAAGATGGACGGCGAGAATTGCTTTTCTCGAGCCTTCATCAGGAATTGGAATCTCGATGACACGGTCAAACCGGCCCGGGCGGAGAAGGGCGTCATCAAGGATGTCTGGGCGGTTGGTGGCTGCGATGATTTTCACATCGTGCAGCGCATCAAACCCGTCAAGTTCAGCAAGAAGTTGCATGAGGGTCCGTTGTACCTCTCGATCGCCACTGGTCGAGCCGTCGAGACGCTTGGCCCCTATTGCGTCGATTTCATCTAAGAAAATGATGCTCGGTGCTTTTTCTTTGGCGAGGGAAAACAATTCGCGAACCATGCGGCCGCCCTCGCCGATGTATTTCTGAGCCAACTCACTTCCGACCATCCGAATAAACGTCGCCTCGGTGTGATTCGCAACGGCTTTCGCAAGCAGGGTTTTTCCGCAGCCCGGAGGCCCCACCAAGAGGACACCTTTTGGAGGCACGATTCCGATTTTTTTGAACAATTCAGGTTTGACAAGTGGGAGCTCAATCGCCTCACGCACGGATTCAACTTGATCATCGAGGCCTGCAACATCCTCGTAGGTGATGGATGGCTTTTCGACCATTTCTGCACCGCTTACCATAGGGTCCCAAGCCTCATGAAGGACTTCAATGACAGAGAGGCTGTCTTGGTTGAGGGCCACCCGAGTTCCGGGTTTGAGCAATTCAGGTTCAAGTCGTTGGTTTAACGAGACCTGAAAAACCGTGCCGTTCGAGGACCGGACGATGGCTCGTTCGTGATCAAGAATATCTTGGATGTGCCCGATGATGAGCGGTGGCATCTTGAGCAGGTTGACGTTTTCTTCAAGGCGGTCAATTTTTTTCCTCAATTGTCGAACATCAGCTTCAAGCGTATTTCGTTCGTTGATGAGTTGCTGCGACTCATCTCGGAGCGCAGCGTAGGATTCTTCGAGTTGGCGGAGGTCTTCCTCTGCCTTGTTGTGCATGGCTGATTCGTTCCGCTCAACGTCTGTGCCCATGCGTATCAACATGGATGCCGGGGCAACAGTCCTTAAAGGCTCTCTGCGCAGTTTCCGTACAACCGGAAATGGAAGAGTTGAAAGAGCGTCGCGAAGGGTCGTCCATCATGGGCGAATGTGAACTGTGCGGAGCGGTCAAGGTTAGTGTTCGCCAGGTTCGAACGGGAAAAACCGAAGTTCTCGCTTGCACAAGGTGCTGTGAGAAACTCAACCTCGGGCCGAAAAGTGAAGCCCCCGGTCTGCAGCAAGCTCGACAACATCGCGCAGGAGGCTCTCCTCGGAAGGGAAACGACCTCATGTCTCGTGGGCAAAAGGAACTTGCACCCGATTTCAACAAGCGAATCGTCCGTGGAAGAAACGGCCGCGGTTTAACGCAGGCTCAACTTGCAAAGGAAATGGCTGAAACCATCAACGTCGTCAAAAGTGCTGAATCGGGAAAACGACCAACAGACGCTGTCATTCGGAAATTTGAGACCACATTGGGTATTGAATTGTTCGTTGTACGGGATGCGGAAGAAACCCGTTTTATCAACGGCGGAAATTCACGTGGAATGACCTTTGGCGATTATTTCAACAACATGGGGTGAACATCTGAAGGTTCCCGTCCATGCGTTGTGGCTTGCTCAAGACGATCCGAAGAAAAATACGGCTGTTCTTGCGAGCAAGCGCGGGAACCTAAAACTGCACAAATCTGTACGAACGCTACCAAAAAAGGGGATTATTCTCGAACCGCTCTGCGGCAAGGTGTTTGGTCCGGAAGACCACGAACTGTTGCTTAACCAACGAGCCGCGTTGGTGGGTTTGGACTGCAGTTGGGCCCACATTGAATCATCGGTTGAGGCCGTGATGAAGCAGACCCGCCTCCAGCCACGTACACTGCCTCTTCTGCTCGCAGCCAATCCTGTCAATTGGGGGAAACCCAGCCGCTTGACCACAGCGGAAGCACTTGCAACCGTGCTCTCCTTGATCGGAGAAGACCAACAAGCACGAGAGGTGCTCGGAGCGTTTCGATGGGGTGAGCGGTTTTTTGAATTGAACCGCGAACCTTTGGAGGCGTATGCCAGCGCAAAAAACAGTCAAGAACTCGTTGATTTGCAGTTTGAATTCTTTGATGTTGAGTTTGACGATGTGGAGGCCAATCCATGAACGATGGCGATGCCCATCGGTACGCTGTACAGCGTTGGAACGGTTCTGAATTCAACTTGGTTGAAGATTTCCTCGCGGATGAAAGCGTGGTGCAATTGGTGTTGAACGGGTCGGTTTTGGCGACGGTTTTGGCCACGAATGCAGACTTGGAGGAGTTGGCAATCGGACATTTTGCATGTGAACACGGTTGTGAAAATGCACTCAAGCATGCTTCTGTGGCTTGCTCGACATCACAAAGCGTCCACAGGGTCGAGGTCACGGTCGAGGAAGAGTACATGATTGCCGAACGACCCGGTTTGGTCACCACCTCCTGCGGCGCATGCACCACGACCGAGCGTTCTGATCTGGTCTACGTCAGCGGTCGGGTTGATGAACCATCGGATTCAATTGATCTCGCCCAACTTCTTGATGCCATGCCTATGCTGAATCAAAATCAACCCCTCTTTGCAAAAACGGGGGGCGTCCATGCAGCAGGTTTGTTGTACTCGTTGCAGCCCGACGATCTGTTGGTGAGGGAAGACATTGGCCGCCACAATGCAGTCGACAAAGTCGTGGGCGCTCACCTCTTGTCGAGGTGGGAGGAAAGGCCCATTGCCCTTGCGCTATCTGGCCGGTGCGGTTGGGACATCGTTGCTAAGGCAGCCCGAGTGAACATCCCCGTCATCGCCTCGATAGGAGCTGCATCTTCACTCGCAGCCGAAACGGCGAGAGCCTGCGGCATCACGCTGGTGACCTTTGGGCGAGACGGGAAAGGGACCGTGATTGGCCCGGTTCAGGGTCGCTTTCAGGGGAAGGATTGAGAAGGGCAGGCTCGAGGCGTGAATGAGGCGATGCCATGCGACCAGCACCGAATGCACGGACGCCACCAGATAAACACAAACTTCGGCTGAAAAAGGCAAAAGCACAGGCTGCCGGTCTTCCCGCAGTCATCTCCTCAAGTCTCCACGGCATCAGCAAGATGGGTCTCTCCAAGACGGTCAAAACCCTGAGCATGGTGAACCAGAAGGACGGTTTTGATTGTCCTGGGTGCGCCTGGCCTGACCCTGAGCACCGAACGACCTTTGAGTACTGTGAAAACGGTGCAAAGGCCGTGGCTGATGAAGCGATGAAAGCGAACGTCACGCCGGAATTTTTCAGCAGGAAGAGCGTTGATGAATTAGCGAGGATGAGTGACTTTGAACTCAACCGACTTGGCCGCCTTTCCCATCCAGTTTACCTCGCAGAAGGGGCGAGTCATTATGCCCCGATTTCTTGGGAGAATGCATTCGAGAAAATTGCGACAAAATTGAATGCTACTGACCCCGATAGATCGGTGTTCTACACCTCGGGTCGAACGAGCAACGAGGCTGCCTTCCTCTACCAAGCATTCGTGAGGTCTCACGGGACCAACAATCTTCCCGATTGCTCAAACATGTGTCATGAATCCAGCGGAAAGGGTCTAGGCCAAACCATCGGTATTGGGAAAGGTACCGTTTCGCTGGACGATTTCAATCATGCCGAGGTCATTCTTGTCATCGGCCAAAACCCGGGGACGAATCATCCGCGAATGCTTACGGCTCTGCGGGATGCCAAAAGAAACGGGGCGAAAATCATCCATGTCAACCCGCTTCCGGAAGCCGGACTTGCGAAATTCAAACATCCTCAAGATTTCATGAAATTGGACTTTGATTCGACGACGCTCGCCGATGTCCATTTGCAAGTCAGAATCGGTTCCGATGCTGCGCTCATGAAGGGCCTCATCAAAACCCAGTTGCAACACGACGCCGTCGACCGGGAGTTCATCGAATCCAAAACAGCCCACTTCGCCTCAATGGCTGAAGCTGCAGACAACGTGTCATGGGAACGGATTTGCAAAGACACTGGATTGGCGAAAACCACCATCGAACACGCAGGGAAGATGCTCGCCGAATCGAAGGCCACCATCGCATGTTGGGCCATGGGGCTCACCCAACATCGTAACGGTGTCGCTGTTATTCAAGAAGTCGTCAATCTGTTGCTAATGAACGGTCATGTTGGCCGAAAAGGAGCCGGTTTTTGTCCCGTTCGCGGACATTCAAACGTTCAAGGCGACCGTACCGTAGGCATTTGGGAAGCACCCTCAAAGGGGTTCCTTGAAAGGCTTGAGGCCGGACTCGGCACCCCGATGCCTCAAGAGCACGGGTACGACGTCGTCAATGCCATACAAGCCATGGCCGACGGTTTGGTTGATGTTTTCTTTTGCATGGGGGGGAACTTTCTTTCGGCAACACCAGATACTGATTTCACGGCGAAGGCCATAACCAACATTGGATTAACGGTCCAAGTATCGACAAAATTGAACAGATCCCATTTGGTGACGGGTCGTGAGGCTCTTATTTTGCCGTGTTTAGGTCGAACTGAATTGGACCTCCAAGCAACCGGTGAACAATTTGTGACGGTCGAAAACTCGATGGGTATCGTCCATCGTTCTCAAGGGAAATTGAAACCAGCCTCACCTTTTTTGCGGAGCGAACCGTGGATTGTTGCCTCGCTCGCAGCAGCCACGCTTCAGCAATCGCCGCTGAAATGGATGGATCTTGTTGCTGATTACGATGCCATTCGGACCTTGATGCAAGCGTCCCTAGCGGGCTTCGAGAACTACAACACAAGGGTTCGAGGCGAACATGGTTTTGCACTACCCAACCCGCCTCGTGACGAACAACGCTTTGCCACGCCCGATGGAAAAGCCGGCTTTACCACTCATGCACTCCCCAACATCGATGTTCCACCCGAGCACTACGTCATGATGACGCTGAGAAGCCATGACCAATACAACACGACCATTTACGGGTTGCATGACCGGTACAGAGGAATTCACGGCCATCGTCGCGTGTTGCTCATGAACGCTGAAGACATGGTTCAAAGGGGGTGGAAAGCCCGTCAAGATGTTGACATTACAAGCCATTTCAACGGTGAGACCCGGTTTGCCGAATCTTGGAAACTCGTTCCTTACGACATCCCAAGGGGAAATCTTGCATGCTATTTTCCCGAAGCAAACGCACTTGTGCCGCTTCATTCAACCGCAGATGTGTCGAACACACCCACCTCAAAGTGGATCATCTGTACACTCAATGCCTCCGGGTCATCTTCCGGCTTGGAGGATGAAGAAGAGTGAGTTCTCGCGGATATATCCAACTCGTCCGCGAGAATCGTGATTTTCGCAAATTATGGATTGCTGCCGTCATCTCCATGATGGGTGAATGGTTCAACACCATCGCTCTGTTTTTCCTCATTTTGGAGTACACCGGGAGCGAATTTCTTCTTGGTTTGTTGTTCACGGTCCGCATGGCCGGTTTTGCGCTCCTCCAACCCGTCATCGGCTTGATGGCTGACCGGTTCAATCGTAAGTCGCTTATGATTTGGTCAAACTTGATTCAAGCGGTTCTTGCACTTTGTTTCTTATTCGTCAACGACAGCAGTGACATTGTTTGGATGATTGGCCTTTCAGGCCTAATGATGGTGCTTCACGGCGTGTACATGACGGCTGAGCGAGCCGCTTTACCCAATGTCGTTGACCCTGATGACCTCTCCACGGCAAATGCGCTTGATGCTGCATCTTGGTCAACCGCATTGTGCATTGGCGCGATGCTCGGAGGAGTCGTTGTTTCGTTTTGGGGGACTGAAGCAGCCTTCGTCATTGACTCCCTGACTTTTCTTCTTGGCACCCTTTTCTTGCTGAAGCTCAAACTTCCTCAAACCATTGACCCATCAATGAAGGGTCCTTGGATTTCAACAGCAGTGGCCAACATTCGAAAGGGATGGGTAAGAATTCGAAGCCAACCTTCTCTGTTCCGCATCGTGTTCGCCAAAGCTTCGTGGAACGTCGCCGGCGGTGGATTAGCGGGCGTTTACCTTGTCCTTTTAGGGGCAAACGTGGAAGGATTCGGCGCAGCATTTGGGTTTGGCCTCTTCTTCTTTGCCCGAGGTGTAGGGACCGGCTTGGGGCCTATTCTCGCCCGTTCGCTGTTCAAAAACGAAGACCACTGGCCAGGCTTGGTCGGAAACCTCATCGTGGTTTCAGGCATGTTCTACTTGATTGTGGGAGCCACATTGGACATCTCTCTTTGGCTCACGGTTCTTCTCATCATCCTCGCGCACAGCGCAAGCGGTGCAAATTGGGTCCTGTCGACCATCATGATGCAACGCTGGGTCGAGGATGAAGTTCGTGGCCGCGTGTTCTCAGCAGACATGCTCATTTTGTCCGTCGCGTTTTCATGCTCGACAAGTGTTGCAGGATACCTTATGGAACACACAACGCTGACGATCCAACAGGGCATGCTCATTTTCTCTTCCATCATGGTCGCATCGGGCATCGTATTTTCCGCTTGGAAACCAAGCCATGAGCCTCTACTCAACGGATAAACAACGTTCGTGCGTACAAACAGGTGGAGTGAAGTACCTGCGTTCAGCGGGATCAAAGACATCAAGCTGGAGGGTCGAACCTTGTCCTTCTTGGATAAACACGACCGATGACGTGCTTGCGGGCAAGTAATCTTCTCCCGTTGATGCAAGGCTGAGGCGCAGGGTATGGCCAGCAGCTACTTCTACGTCCATTGCAAAGAATTCCATCCTTGCGGTGATCGTTTCGGCGACTGGAAGCCAAGTCTGAACTTCATCACCTCCCTCGTAATATCGTAAATCCATGATGGCGTGGGCAAGATGGATGCAATTGTTTTGTTCGTCACAATCTTCGAGCAAGGCATAGAGTTGTCCACCGATAGAGGCCGTGGTCACCTCGACATGGAGTCGGGGTAACCCACTGATGTGCAACGTGGTGGGGAGTGGTTCCGTTTCATAGACGGGTCCCGATGATGCATCAGGCAACACCGTTGTTGTGCCGTCGACAAGGGAGAGATTGCCTCCTAAGTCAAACAGGAGTTCGGTGGTGTCCGAAGGAGGATACCGGTCTTCAATTCTCCAAGATCCTTGATTGGATTGGACCTCAATCCATTGGCCCGGTTGCGGGCCGATGCCTTTGAGGTAATAGTCAAACCATTCGAGCATGTCTTGCATCCAGTCGAAACGGATCATTTCTGGAAACGCCTCTCCGCCTCGCCCCCCAAGGTCCGACCGTTCGTCGAGTTGGACGGGGCGGTCCGGGTAGTCGTGGTCCCATTGACCGAACAATCCACGCGCTTCGATGCCGGCATCGATCAACTTGTTGATGGTTGGTACGGCCATGTGCGGGTCGACATTCCAATCGTGCATGCCCTGAATCAAGTAGACGCTTCCCTTGTAATTTTCAAGAACCCTGTCGAGGAAGTATCGTTCTGCCCAATAGTCACCTGCGGCTTCACCGCCCCATGCCCATGCACCGACGCCGGTTCCCGGACCTATGATGTAATCCGGGCAGAGATTCTGGTAGTCCTCTTCGTCGCCATCGATGCCATAAGAGCCATACACGCCGTTGTGCATAATGGGCGCTCTGGCTTCCGAAGAGCCGTTTTTCCACATAAGTTCCTTGACGCCGATGAGGCCTGATATCGGGACGATGGTTTTCAGATAATCGTGTTCCGAACCGAACATTGCAGCTTGCCACGGTGTGCTTCCATCGTATGATTTCCCAATGAGCGCCACTGCTCCGTTCGACCAGGCCTGTTCCGCCAACCAACGCACTGCCGCATCATTGCCAAGTTGCTCAGCAGTCCCCATCAAATCCATGCAATGGTTTGAACGCCCTGTGCCTGAAACGGATATTTGGGCAAATGCATAACCATGCGGGAGAATCTGGTCAATGAACATCTGACCAAGCCAACTTCCCGGGACTTCAATGGTTGGTGTCTGAACACTTGCTTCTTGGAAGTAGGGGCCGCTTTCTGCAATGACGGGGACCTTGACGCCCTCCGGTACGTTTGGACGCCAAACAGCGAGGCTGATGAGGCCGTTAGGTGCAGCACCTCCCTCCTCAAGGGGTAACGAGTATTCAATGAAATGGTGGGTTGAATTCCATTCGTTTTCTGTTGGTAGAATTTCGTACGGGCCCACTTCCAAGGCAACGCCAAACTCCCCATCCGTTTTGTAGGGCAAATTTGAGCGTTCCCAAACCGGCACGCGAACGTTTGAGGGGTCGTCATCGTCCACCAGAAGATCAACCAGCGCTTCTCCAAAAACCGCGGAAAGAAAGAGGAACACGAGCGAAACCGCCAGCGTGCCACCCAACACAAGATTGAATTCCCGTGAGTTGTGTTGCTGGGAATTTACAATTTTCGCATCATCCATGGTGCGTGCCTCCCTTGACCTCTGCTCACGGGGGATGTTCTTGAGCCTATGCACGAACAGCCTTGTGGCAAATGAAGAGAACAATCCTCAAGGACATCCAACCACGGGCAATCACTATGGAGGCCCTTGTTGAGCTCTTGCGTCAAGATATACGGGAAGGTATGCCGGACGTGTTGCCTCCTGTTCAGGAATTGGACGAGACCGTCGATCACGCACCGAATCGACGACAGATTCTCTCTAAGGGCGAAAAGAAACTCGCCCTCATGAATGCTCTTCGGTACATCCCAGAAAAGTTCCATGAGACCCTCCTTCCAGAGTTCTTGGAGGAATTGAACACCTTTGGAAGAATCCTCATGCGGCGATTTCGACCAACATCGGTTCCAATGCGCGCCTATCCGCTGGATGCGTACCCTGCAAAATCAAAACAAGCAGCTGCGATCATGTTAATGATTCAAAATAACCTCGATCCCGATGTAGCTCAATTCCCCCACGAACTCATCACCTACGGTGGAAACGGGTCGGTTTTTCAAAACTGGGTCCAGTATCGATTGACAATGAAATACCTCTCCGAAATGACCGACGAACAAACCTTGGTGATGTACTCCGGGCACCCCCTGGGCCTCTTCCCATCCCACGCAGATGCGCCTCGCGTTGTGGTGACGAACGGTATGATGATTCCAAATTATTCCAAGCCCGAGGATTACGAGCGGATGAACGCGCTCGGCGTCACCCAATACGGGCAAATGACGGCGGGATCCTACATGTACATCGGTCCACAAGGTATTGTTCACGGAACGACCATCACCTTGCTCAATGCCGCCCGCCTGCACCTTGACCTTCCTGAAGGCGCTGACCTCGCAGGGGTCACGTTTGTGACAAGCGGATTGGGTGGTATGTCGGGTGCGCAGGCGAAGGCAGCAACGATCGCAGGTGCTGCATGCATTGTCGCAGAGGCAAATGCACATGCAGCCCACAAACGCCACGAACAAGGTTGGCTCACCGATATCACGGATGATGTTGACGGTGCCATTGACATGATGGTCAACGCATCTCGTACGGGCGAAGCCATCTCTGTCGGGTTCATTGGAAACATCGTCGAACTTTGGGAACGGTTGGTTCTTCGGGAGGTAAAGGTTGACCTCGGAAGCGACCAAACCAGCCTTCACAACCCGTATCAAGGTGGTTATTTTCCTGCTGGAAGGTCCTATGACGAATGCGTCACCATGATGTCATCAGACCCTGATACCTTCAAGTCTGAAATTCAATCCACCCTCCGGCGTCATGCTGAGGCGGTCAACACCATGGTCGCAAGAGGAATGTATTTTTGGGATTACGGCAATGCATTTTTGCTGGAAGCTTCAAGAGTGGGCGCCGATGTCGTCAACGAAGATGGTAGTTTCCGATACCCCTCCTATGTTGAGGACATCATGGGCCCAATTTGCTTTGATTACGGATTTGGACCGTATCGTTGGGTCTGCACGAGCGGCATGCCCGAGGACCTTGCTCGCACGGATGCCATCGCAGCGGATGTCTTGAGACGCATGCTCGCAGAGGCGACATCGGAGGTCAAGCAGCAAATCAGCGATAACTTACAGTGGATTGAACGGGCGGGAGAAAACAACCTGGTCGTCGGCAGTCAGGCGAGAATTTTGTACGCCGACGATGTTGGGAGGCGCGAGATCGCACTCGCCATGAATCGGGCGATTGCACGAGGTGAAATTGGGCCTGTTGTGCTGGGGCGTGACCACCACGATGTCTCGGGAACGGACAGCCCTTATCGAGAAACAGCGAACATTCGCGACGGTTCGATGTTCACCGCAGACATGGCTGTGCAAAACGCCATCGGCGATGCATTTCGAGGCGCCACATGGGTCAGCCTGCACAACGGTGGAGGGGTCGGATGGGGCGAAGTCATCAACGGTGGCTTCGGCATGCTCCTTGACGGCAGTGCAGAAGCCGAACAACGCTTGCAAAGCATGCTTCATTGGGATGTGAACAACGGCGTTGCCCGGAGGGCATGGGCTCGGAATCCGGGTGCTCGGCATGCGAGTATGCGAGCAATGGAGCATGAATCCAACTTAAAAATCACCTTGCCACACCTCGTTGGAGAGGAATTGTTGGAGCGTCATTTTGGAGGGGAAGCAAAATGACCGGGGCCGTGGTGGTCGTTGATGGCACCACCCTCTCGCTCCCGGAAGTCTTAGCGGTTGCGGACGGTAAAGTGACCGTATCGGTATCAGATGGTGCTTGGGGAAGCATCAACGCGGCACGTGCGGTGGTTGACCGCATCGTTTCATCCGGGGAGACGGTTTACGGCATCAACACCGGTTTCGGGGCGCTCGTGCGCGAACGAATCTCATCGGAGGACCTTGCGCAACTTCAGGTCAACCTCATCCGTTCCCATGCCACGGCTCTTGGTGAACCCATGGATGAACGTTCAGTCCGGGCGATGATGCTCGTTCGATTGAATTCTCTGTGCAAGGGTCATTCCGGAATATCACCTGAATGCATTCAACAACTTGTAGCCTTCCTCAATCACAACATTCATCCTTTCGTCCCAAGAATCGGGAGCTTGGGCGCGAGCGGCGACCTGGCCCCGTTGTCTCATCTCGCTCTCGCCCTGATGGGGGAGGGGTATATTTTGTCCGACGGAGGAAGGGTGCCGGCGCGGGATGTATTGCTTGAAAAAGGGTTGATTCCAGTTGAATTAACTGCAAAGGACGGCTTGTCTCTGATCAATGGAACGAGCCAAATGACAGCGTTTGCAACGCTTGCCCAGCAACAATTAGCGAGCTTGTTGGTTTTCGCGGACCTTATTTTATCCGCATCGATGGATGCCCGTTCGTGCAGCCTCACCCCCTCCCATCCGCTTATTCATCAGGCTCGGCCACACCCTGGCCAACTTCTGGTCGCAGAAAGGTTACGAACCATCCTCCAGGGCTCAGACATCCTTGCCGGGCATGTGAATTGTGGCCGAGTCCAGGACCCGTACTCTTTTCGTTGTGCCCCTCAAGTCCACGGGGCCGTTTACGAAGCCTACCAGCGCTTGACCGGGATGCTCAACATCGAATTGAACAGCGCTACAGACAATCCGCTTATCTTTCCCGATCCGACCAATCCAGGTCCGCATGAAGTGAAATCGCAAGGCAATTTCCACGGTGAAATCGTAGCGATGACGTGCGACGGCATGAGTCTGGCCCTCTTCGAATTGGGCTCAATTTCGGAACGACGCATCGACCAAATGCTGGATGCTTCGCGAAGCAATTTACCACCCTTTCTTGCATTGAACAGCGGTCTTGAATCGGGTTTGATGATCGTCCAGTATGTTGCCGGAGCGGCTCTCGCAGAACTACACGGACAAGCAAGTCCACGTTCAGCCTTCTCAACGTCCACCTCCGCAGGTCAAGAAGACCACGTAAGCATGGGTGCGACGGCAGCATGGAACTTGTTCACGGGGGTCCAACGACTGGCCGAAGTGTTGGCTTGCGAACTCCTGGTAGCCTGTGAGGCCTTGGAACATGCAATCGCATCATCATCACCTCATGTCGAAGGGTTGCGACGGCTCGTGCGGACCGTTGCTCCAGCACTCAAGGGTGACCGGTCCACATCCGATGAACTCATGGACCTCGCAGGTGAATTGCTCTCGGGACGGTGGCTCTCTCGATTGGAAGCAGAGCATGGGCGTTTACCGCGTTGAGATGACATGGTCTACGAATTCTCTTGTTGCTGCAACGTCAATCAAGTTCATGATCCTGTATCCATGGAGTTCTCGTTCCGTGACGGTAAAGAGGGATTCGTGGGCTTGAAGGCGCCGTAGGACATCAATCGCATCGGTGATTTGCTGCTCCGTCCGAGCGTACAGGCTATGCGCCTTGTCCAAATTCTCAGAGGCAAGGGCGGGTTCAAGTTCACTCAAATCAAAACCCATCCGCTTCCATTGAAGCATGCGTT
>Ga0181580_10000334_pt1 | contig 34262 bp, 39 predicted proteins | sample 071ome_23_FD_132413 | JGI IMG/M metagenome (GOLD analysis project Ga0181580, IMG submission 132413) | Coastal salt marsh microbial communities from the Groves Creek Marsh, Skidaway Island, Georgia - 071403BT metaG (megahit assembly) | ecosystem: Environmental > Aquatic > Marine > Intertidal... | reverse complement strand
GCGGTAAAAGCTCTTTGATAAACCAAACGCTATATACTGCTATATCAAATATGGTGAATTATGGTGTTAAGGAAATGCTTCCGTTTAAAAATCTTTTAAGAACAGATAAAATTGAAAGAGTTATCAATGTTGATCAAAAACCTATCGGAAAAACGCCAAGATCAAATCCTGCAACCTACACAGGAATTTTTACGCACATTAGAGATCTTTTTGCGCAAACCAGAGAAGCAAAACTAAGAGGATATAAGATTGGAAGGTTTTCTTTTAATGTTAAAGGCGGTAGATGTGAAACATGTCAAGGCGCGGGTATTATTAAAATTGAAATGAATTTCCTTCCAGACGTTTACGTTAACTGTGATGATTGTAATGGAAAAAGATATAATAAAGAAACCCTACAGATAGAATACAAAAATAAAAATATTGATAATATTTTAAGTATGTCAGTAGATGAAGCAAGACTATTTTTTCAAAACATTCCACCAATTAAAAAACGCTTGGATACCTTGCATGATGTGGGTTTAGGTTATATCAAACTCGGCCAACAAGCAACAACCCTATCAGGCGGTGAAGCACAAAGGATAAAATTGTCTACAGAGTTATCTAAAACAAGTACTAAAAATACTGTTTATTTTTTAGATGAGCCAACAACAGGACTTCATGTTGATGATATTCAAATGTTATTATCAGTACTGCAAAAGCTAGTAGACCAAGGAAATACGGTTATAGTCATTGAACACAACCTGGATGTTATAAAATGTGCTGACTGGATAATAGATTTGGGACCTGAAGGAGGAGAAGGTGGCGGAACAGTAATAGCACAAGGTACAGTAGAAGAAGTTTGTAAAGAACCACAATCGCTTACAGGAAAGTTTCTTAAAAAGGTTCTAAAATAATTTTTTGGATAACGGTCATTCCCTCTTTATCTTAGTAAGGTGAGTGATGAGCAAAAAATAGTCATTTCTTCCAACGAAGAAAAAAATTTCGATAAACAAATTAGACCAAACTTGTTTGACGACTTTATAGGTCAAACAGAAATAGTAGAATCGTTAAAAACATATATTACCGCTGCTAAGCAGAGAGAAGATGCACTAGACCATATATTATTATATGGTCCACCAGGGTTGGGAAAAACAACTTTATCCAACATTATAGCAACAGAACTAGATAAGGGGTTTTTATCAACTTCAGGACCAGTTATTTCAATTCCTGGAGATTTGTCAGGTATGTTGACAAATCTTCAAGACAGAGATGTATTTTTTATAGATGAAATACACAGAGTTAACACAACTGTGGAGGAGTACCTTTACTCAGCAATGGAAGATTATAAAATAGATATATTGATAGATTCAGGACCTAATGCAAGAACGGTAAGGATTGATCTGGAACCATTCACTTTGGTTGGAGCAACCACAAGGCTGGGGAATATATCAACACCAATGCGAGATAGATTTGGTGCAATATTCAGATTAGACTTTTATAAAAAAGAAGAAATTTTTGAAATTTTGAAAAGAACAGCATCGATATTAAAAATAAATGTTAACGACGAGGCTTTAATAGAAATTGCTGGGCGCTCTAGAGGCACACCAAGAATTGCAAACAGAGTTTTAAGAAGGGTTAGAGATTTTGCTCAAGTCAAAAATCTCAAAGAAGTAACATTAAGTGATGCTAAAAGCTCCCTTAATAGTATTGGTATTGACAAAAATGGTCTTGAAAGCATGGACCGAAAAATTTTAAAAAATTTAATTGTTAATTATAATGGCGGTCCTACAGGCGGAAAATCCCTAGCAATATCAATCAATGAAGATATACAAACAATTGAAGATGTTTATGAGCCATATTTAATTAAAGAGGGTTTTATTGAAAGAACTTCTAGGGGAAGAGTGGCAACAGAAAAAGCTTATGAAATGTTTAGTATGAATAAGCCAAAAAACAAGGAATAATTATGATAGAAAAAAAGAAAAAATATAAACTAAGCGACTTTAGATACCAGCTTCCTAAAAAATATATTGCACAAAAACCAAAGCAAAAGAGAGATGCATCTAAAATGATGGTTTTAAATAGAAAAGATCAATCTATTAAACATAAAAAATTTTCTGATATCACAGATTATTTTCAAAAAAACGATCTTTTAATATTGAATAACACTAAAGTGTTTCCTGCAAAGCTATTTGCAACAAAAGATAGAACTGATGCAAAGGTAGAAATATTTTTGTTAAGAGAATTAGGAGATAGGCTTTGGGAGGTGCTTGTAAAACCCGCACGAAAAGTTAGAATAGGAAATAAACTTATTTTGTCAGATGGCCTGTTTTGCGATGTAATTGACAACACTGTTTCTGGCGGAAGAGTTGTTAGGTTTGAATTTGAAAATGGAGACTTTGACAATATTTTGGACAAGCTGGGGCATCCACCCTTGCCTCCATACATAGAAAGACCTGCTACGAAATCAGACAAAGAAAGGTATCAAACTGTATATGCAGAAAAAAGAGGAGCAGTTGCAGCCCCCATTGCTGGACTACATTTCACGACAGAGATTATAAAAAAACTGGAAAAAAAGGGTGTAAATATACACTTTATCACTCTACATATAGGTCTGGGAACATTTAAGCCTGTACAGGTTGAAGATTTAAACCGACATCATATGGATTCAGAATATTTTGAGGTTTCTCCAGGCACAGCTTTAGCAATTAATGAAGCAAAAAGAAAAAGGCGTAGAATATTTGCAGTAGGGACTTCAACCGTGAGAGCATTAGAAACAGTTAATGTTTCAGGATTTCAAATATCTCCAAAAAAGGGATGGACAAACAAATTTATTCATCCTCCGCACGAGTTTAAAATTGTAGATGGTTTGATTACCAATTTTCATCAACCTGAAAGCACCCTGCTAATGCTAACCTCTGCATTTGGTGGGTATAAATTCATTAAAGACTCATACAACGAAGCCAAAAAGAAAAAGTATAGATTTTTAAGTTATGGTGATTCTATGTTAATCATGTAATTTGATGGAAAATATTGCAATCATAGTTGGAGCAGGGGCTGGAGAAAGATTTGGTTCGTTTAAACAGATACAACTCATTCATGGTAAAGCTGTTTATAAATACTCGCTCGATGCTTTTATATCATCCAAAATATTCTCACAAATTTTTTTAGTTCTCCATAAAGAATTAATTAATACGATAAAAAAAGAAATAGAAGGCGATGAATATAAAAATGTAACAATTGTTGAAGGTGGGAATACAAGATCCACATCTGTATACAACGCCTTCAATGAAATTAAAAATAAAAATTCTAAGGTGTTCATCCATGATGCAGCAAGGCCCCTTATTCAAAGTGATGTGTTAATAAATTTAAATGCTTTTTCTAAAAAATATAACGCAGTAGTTCTTGGAAAAAAGATAAATGATACAGTGCGATCTGTTAAAAATAATTGCTCAGAATTTACAGTAGATAGAACCTATCTGTGGACGGCAGAAACTCCTCAAGTTTTCGATTATAAAATTTTAAATGATAGCTATAATTATAATCTTAACAGCATGAATGAGTTCACAGATGAAGCTGCTATTGTTGAGAACGCAGGACATGAAGTCCAAATATTTGAAAGTGAAAAAGTAAACACAAAATTGACAACCAAAAAAGATATAGAATGTATATCAAATGCAGTAGAAGGACAGACAATGTCAGGAATAGGTATAGATTTTCACACCCTTGTTGAAGGGGATGGCATTGTTGTAGGGGGACATAAAATAGATTGTAAATTTAAATCTGAAGCACATTCTGATGGAGATGTTTTAACGCATGCAGTGATAGATGCACTTTGTGGAGCTTTAAATGTTGGTGATATTGGCCAACATTTCCCCAACACAGATGAATTTTACAATATATCAAGCATAGAGCTATTAAAAAGAGTCGTTGCTATGATGCCTAAAAATATTTCAATTATAAATATTGACGCATCTATTGTTTTAAATGAACCAAAAATTTCACCACACAAAAATAAAATTACTGAATCTTTAAGCTCAGCACTATCTATTCCCACTCATTCGATATCAATTAAAGGTACAACGAGCAATGGATTAAAATATGTAGATATGTCTAATGGGTGGGGAGCAGAAGTAATTATTGTTATAAAAAAATGGATCTAAAATCATACGCCAAAATAAACTTAGGACTCCATGTTCATAATAAACGCAAAGATGGATTTCATAATCTTACAACAGTCTTTCAAGAAATAAACTTATTTGACAATATAAAAATAAAAGAGGCAAAATATTTTTCTTGTAAAACCAGCCTCTCTTCTATAAAAGAAAAAGAAAATTTTGGTACCATTGCATACAACCTTATTAAACAAAGGTTTCCCACAATTCCAAATGTTGAAATTTTAATCTCAAAAAATATACCAATCAATGCAGGCTTGGGAGGAGGATCAAGCAATGGATCTGCAATAATTAAAGGAATAAATACGCTATTTAATTTGTCTTTAACCAACGAAGAGATGCTAGAATTAGCAAGTAAGGTGAGTTCAGACTCATCTTTTTTCATCAATGGGGGAATTCAGCTTGGAACAAAAAGAGGGGAGGCTTTAAAAAGACTTCCAGACGTATTTATTCCAGAACACTTATTGCTGGTGAAGCCCAAAATTAAAATAAAGACAAAAGAAGCTTTTTTGGATTTAAAAAACCATTTGTTAAATGAAGGTATGGACATTAACTTGTCGCAATTATTGAAAGAACTAAAAAATAATAATTTTAGTTCTAAGTTATTTAAAAATGATTTTGAGATGTATGTTTTTAAAACACATCCAGAAATTGGCGACATAAAATTGAAAATCATGGATTTAGGTGCTATATACGCCAGTTTGTCGGGTACGGGTTCGACTGTGTTTGGAATATTTCCTTCAAAAGCAGATGTGCTAAAGGCACAAGCTTTCTTAAGTCCCCACTACTCTACTTACTATGTAAATCCAATGACATAATTTTGGGGAGTCGTCTAATTGGCAGGACACCTGGTTTTGGTCCAGGCAGTCGGGGTTCGAGTCCCTGCTCCCCAACAAAAATATGGGTAAATATGTAAAAAAAATATTCGCGGGATCAAGTAATCCTGTACTTGCTAAAAAAATTGCACAAGAGTGTGGAGTATCTCTTGGCGAGCTTACTATAGAGCGTTTTAGTGATGGGGAGATTTGGGTAAAGTTCGAAGAGAACTTAAGGGGAAATGACATTTATCTTGTTCAATCTACCAACGCACCCGCAGAAAATGTATTAGAATTAGCACTTCTCATTGATGCTGCTAAAAGAGCTAGCGCGCAAAGAATTAATGTGATCATGCCATATTTTGGTTATTCAAGACAGGATAGAAAAGATGAACCAAGAGTCCCTATTTCTGCTAAAGTAATGATGGATATTTTTATTAAAGCTGGAGCAGATAGAATTGTAACAATGGACCTTCACTCAACACAGATTCAGGGATTTTCTTCTAAACCTATAGATAATATTTATGGTAGTTTGGTTTTAATGCCAGAGCTTGAAAAGTATTGTAAGAAGCTGTCTAGTGAAAAGAATTTTACAGTGTTGATTCCAGATATGGGTTCCAGTAAGCTTGGGCAGTCTTATGCCAAAATGCTCGGAATGAGTTTTGCCTTGATTGATAAAAGAAGAAATGGACATAATCAATCTGAGATTGTATCTGTAGTAGGTGAGCTCGATAGACAACATGTTTTAATTGTTGATGATATGATTGATACTGCAGGCACTATTTTAAATGCAGCTAAAGCGGCAAAAGAAAAAGGCGCGTTGAGCGTTACGGTTGCTGCAACGCACGGTATTTTGTCGGGAGAAGCAATTGAAAGATTATCTGATGATACTATAGATTCAATTTTTTTAACTGATACAACAAATACGGTAGAAATAAAAAATTTAAGTAAACTAAAAATTATTTCTTCTGCAAAAATTTTTGCAGAAACAATTAACAGGATTCATAATGGTGAATCAGTAAGTCAACTATTTAGGAAAGTAATATGAGCAAATTTGAAAAATTAAATGTAGATATAAGAAAAGAGCACGGCACATCAGCATCAAGAAGAATTAGATTGCAAAATAAAGTGCCAGCTGTAGTTTATCATTCTGGAGTCGAGGCCACTCCTCTATCTGTAGATAAGATAAGTTTAAATAAGGCGCTAAGAACGGGTCAAATGATCTTTGAGGTTAATGTTGAAGACAAAAACCAGTTTGTTTTAGTAAAAGAGATACAATATCATCCAGTAACTGATGAAATTATGCATATAGATTTCCAAAAAGTAAAAGAAGACGAGAAGATTTCTTTAGAGGTGTCTATCAGAAGCGTAGGAGAGTCCCAAGGAGTGAAGCTTGGTGGACTTTTAACACAAATGTTAAATTCGGTTACAGTAAAATGTAGACCAGCAGAAATTCCAGAGTTTCTTGAGATTGATGTTACAGAAATGGAAATGAACACAAACTTGTTTGTTAAAGATATTACTTTACCAAGCGATGTTGAGATGATAACAGCTGAAGATATTGCAGTGGTTTCAGTTCAAGAGCCTAAGCAAGAAGCGGAAGAAAGTGCTGATTCTATGGATGACATAGATAGCGATACTGAAGACGCAGACTCAGAAGGTTCAAGCGCAGATTCAGATGAAAACACATCAAAAGAAAATACCGAAGAATCATCTGATAAATCAGGAGAAGAAGGGTAATGATGATTTTTGTTGGCTTGGGCAATCATGAACTAAAGTACCACAATACTAAACACAATGTTGGCTATTGGGTATTAGATGGTTTTGCTAAACAGCATGGTTTAGAGTTTAAGCCTGGGAAAGGTAATTATTTTGTTGCCAAAAAAGGTTCAAGTTTTATGCTAATTAAACCAACTACCGGTATGAACAATAGCGGAACTATCATCAATGAAGTTTTAAATTTTTATAAAGCAAAAAAAGAAGATCTAGTCATTGTTTTTGATGATGTTGATCTTCCTTTAGGTGAAATAAGATTTAAAACTGACGGAGGCGACGGATGTCATAATGGAATGAAGTCTATTATTAAATATTTATCAACAAACAATATAAAGAGATTAAAGGTTGGTATTGCAGCTTCAGACTATAAAAGACCTTCAGAAAAGTATGTTTTAAAACCTTTCCATAGTCGTTATAATGCGCTTGTTGAAGACGTACTGTCTTTTTCAAGCGAAGCAATGACTTCATTATTAGAAAATGGAGAAGAATTCACAATGAATAATTTTAATAATCAAACTATAGGAGTAGCATAGTGGAAAATCTATACTATTTAATACCACTGTCAGGAGTTTTGGCAGTCGTATTCGGATTAATGAGAAGTAGCTGGATTTCAAAACAAAATCCAGGAAATGAAAAAATGCAAGAAATAGGTTTAGCAATCCGTGAGGGAGCAACAGCTTTTCTTGTGAGAGAATATAAAGTATTAACTGTATTTGTTTTGACCGTATCCGCACTTTTGTACTGGGTAAACATGTCATCAAATACAACAGAGGTTGCTTTTTCTTTTATAGTGGGTGCAGTTTGTAGCGGTCTAGCTGGAGCGCTAGGTATGAGAGTTGCAACCCTTGCTAATCACAGAACTACCGAAGCTGCCAGAACCAGCTTAAGCAAAGCGTTAAGCGTGGCGTTTAATGGTGGAGTTGTAATGGGCATGAATGTTGTTGGACTAGGTATTTTAGGCCTTTCATTATTATTTTTCCTATATGGTGGGTTAGGTACCGCACCAGATTTCTCTTTAGTTATGACTAAGGTTTCTGGCTTTGCAATGGGCGCCTCATCTATAGCTCTATTTGCTCGTGTTGGCGGAGGAATATATACAAAAGCCGCAGACGTAGGAGCTGACCTGGTAGGGAAGGTGGAAGCTGGCATACCAGAAGATGACCCTAGAAATCCAGCAACAATAGCTGATAACGTAGGAGATAATGTAGGCGATGTGGCAGGAATGGGTGCCGACCTATTTGAATCATATGTTGGTTCAATGATTGGTGCGATGGTTTTAGCTGCTTCAGCTGGAGAAAAAAGCTTAGTCTTTTTACCTTTATTTTTAGCTGCCGCTGGCATTATGGTTTCAATCTTTGGGACCTTCTTTGTCAAAACAAAAGAAGGCGGCAACCCTCAAACAGCACTTAATATTGGAGTATTCGGCTCAGGCGCTGTTATGACAGTTGTTAGTTATTTTTTAATAAATTATTTAATTAGCGATCCAGTATCATTAACAGATGGATATCAAAGCGTTGTAGCCCTTGATTTATTTTTAGCCACTGTTGTTGGTTTAGTATCTGGTATTTTGATTGGAGTGTTAACAGAATATTATACTTCAGATCATCAGAAACCTTCACAAGATGTCGCTGCAGCAAGTGAAACCGGCTCTGCAACAAATATCATATCAGGGTTAGCTAATGGAATGTATTCTACTGCACTCCCTGTATTGGTTATTGCGCTTTCAATTTTAGGGGCGTATCACTTTGCACATTTGTATGGTATTGCATTAGCAGCTTTAGGTATGTTATCAACAATAGGAATTCAATTAGCAGTTGATGCCTATGGGCCCATAGCAGACAATGCTGGGGGTATTGCTGAAATGGCAGAGCTTCCTAAGGAAGTAAGAGAAAGAACTGATAAGTTGGATGCTGTAGGAAATACCACAGCTGCGATAGGAAAAGGGTTTGCTATTGGATCTGCTGCATTAACATCATTAGCATTGTTTGCCGCATTTAGAGAAACTGTCGGTGGACTAACCTTAGACATTAACAACCCTACTGTTATGGCAGGGTTATTAATTGGTTCTTCACTTCCATTTGTATTTTCAGCATTAGCAATGCAAGCTGTCGGGGACGCAGCGTTCGAAATGATTGAAGAAGTAAGAAGGCAATTTAGAGAAATCAAAGGATTGTTAGATGGTAAGGCAAAAGCAGATTATGCGAAGTGCGTAGATATTGCTACCACAGCAGCAATTAATAAAATGGTTCTGCCTGGAGCGTTAGCAGTATTCACACCAATTTTCTTTGGATTAGTACTAGGTCAAAAAGAAATGTTAGGTGGAATATTAGCTGGTGTTACCGTGACTGGCGTATTGTTAGCTATCTTTATGTCCAACGCAGGTGGTTCATGGGACAATGCTAAGAAATATATTGAATCAGGACATCACGGTGGAAAAGGCAGTGCTGCCCACAAGGCTGCGGTTGTAGGCGATACAGTAGGCGATCCATTTAAAGATACTGCGGGACCATCATTAAATATTTTAATAAAACTAATATCAGTGGTATCACTTGTTATTGCACCACTTTTATAATGGAGAAGTTTATGAATTACTATGAAGTACTATATATATTAAACCCTAATTATAGCAAAGATCAAATTGCAGGAGTTATGAGCGAAGTTTCAGACTTTGTAGAAAAGAAAAAACATGCAATTATAAATCATGATTTTTGGGGTAAAAAACAACTAGCGTACAATATAAAAAAGCATAAATATGGAAACTATATACTGCTTAATACTGAATTTCAAGACACTAGCTTTGTAAATGAATTCAAGGTATTTTTGAATTTAAATAAGGAAGTTATGAAGTATATGATTATTAAACTTGACGATAAACCTTCGCTAGAAATAAATAATGATGAAAGTACAAAAGAAGATACTGTACAGGAGGAGAATTAATGTTATCAAGTAGAAAAAAGTCATGCTATTTTAAAAGAAATAACATTCAAGAAGTTGATTATAAAGATGTTAAGCTTTTAAATAAGTTTATTAATGATCAGGGTAAGATTACCCCTAGAAGAGTAACTGGCACTAGTAGTAAAATGCATAGAAAGCTTGTCTTGGCTATCAAAAGAGCAAGAAATATTGCACTACTTCCTTTTGCCGCAGTGGACAGGGATTAAAATGAAAGTTATTTTAAAAGAAGATGTTTTAAGCTTAGGCCAGCAAGGTGATGTTGTTGAAGTTAAGGCTGGATATGCCAGAAATTATTTGATGCCTCAAAACCTAGCAATTTTATTTACAAAGAAACAAATAAAGAGCATTGAAGAAGCCAAAAAGCTGGAAGATAGAAAGCTTGAAATGCAAAAAGATAAGCTTCTATCAATCATAAAAGATATAGAAAAGCTTAACCTTAGTATTCAGATGAAGTCTGAAGAAGGAGAGAAGCTTTTTGGATCAGTTACTAAAGTTGATATAGTCAAGCTTCTACAGGAAAACAATATTGAAATTGATAAGAAGTATATTGATTTAAGTTCTCCAATTAAAACTCTTGGTGAGCATAAGATTGGTATTATTTTTACAGTTGATATTGCAGGTAGTTTAAGTTTGGTGGTTGAAAAAGAAGTTTAACTTTTAATAGATTTAATTATAGTTTTTTGCGCGCTACACTTTTTGCAAAAAATGTACATATCTTTGTACTCAGATTCTTGTGTACTGCAATCATCCCTATTATTACATCCATAAATATAGCGATATACTTTCTCAACTTTTTTTTCAACAGAATTAGATGATTTGCGCAACCAGTTTCTAAAAAATGCCTTATAATCTTTTTTACGTTTTTGATTTGCTTTTAACCAATCCAGCATTTTGAGCAATTCAAACTCAACATCTAGGCTGGGAAATTTCTTTGACCATTCTTCTAGATTGTTTTGAATTTCTTCAACTTGTTCTTTTTTACTCGGAAGCTTCCTTTTACTAATTGGATCTAATTTGTCTAGTCTCTTTTCAAGACCTTCAATTCGTAGTATTAAATCTTCTAATTCTTTTTTATTAATGGACATACCTATTGTTTTGTTAAACGTTAATTCATTAACTATATTTATTAATAATACATTAATTTATTAATTAATTTTAACTTTTTATTAATAATTTTAATTATGACAGATAAAACAGATATATCAATATTAAAGATTCTTCAAGCTGATGGCAGGGCTTCTGCGAGCGAAATTGCAAAAGCAGTAAACCTATCAATTCCTGCTGTCACCGAACGAATTAAAAAACTTACCGATAAAAGCTTAATTAATAAATTTGTAGGAATTTTGAACCATAAAAATGCTGGTTTAGATCTTACAGCTTTTGTCTTTATAGTTAGTGAGCATTCTGATCATTATAATAGCTTTGTTGATGAGGCAAACAAATGCGAAGCAGTTATGGAGTGTCATTCCATTACTGGTGGCGGTTCACACATTTTAAAAGTGAGAGTTGAAAACTCGCAAGCTCTTGAGGATTTACTCTATAAGATCCAGAATTGGCCAGGAGTTTCAAGAACTCAATCTAATCTAGTTCTTTCTACATACAAGGAAGAAACATCAATTGACCTTAATATATTAAGTAGATTGTCAATTAATAGTAAATAATTAATTTTTATTAATTTATTTTATTAATTTATTTTATTAATATATTTAGTTGATTTTTTAATTCAAATTAAATTACATAAAGGAATTTTCAATGAAAATTAAAGCTGAATATATCTGGATTGATGGCTATGAGCCCACTGCAAGCCTTAGGTCAAAAACAAAAGTTTTGAATAATAAGATTTTATCTGTAACTGAACTACCTTCCTGGGGATTTGATGGTTCAAGCACACTTCAGGCTGAAGGTGGAGATAGTGATTGTAAGCTGAGACCGGTTTGGATGTGTCCAGATCCACTGCGAGGAGGAGATAATATTTTAGTTATGTGCGAAGTGTGTAATCCCGACGGTTCACCACATAAGTCTAATAGCAGGGCAGCTCTAGTTGAATTAGCTGATAAATTTAAAGACCATAAACCGTGGTTTGGAATAGAACAAGAGTACACGTTAATGGATGGTAAGCAGCCGGCTGGTTGGCCTGAAGAAGGTTTCCCTGAAAGACCACAAGGACCTTATTATTGTAGTGTTGGTTCTGAAAATGTAGCAGCTAGAGGTATGGTTGAAGATCATTTAGACCTATGTTTAGAAGCAGGTTTTGAAATTTCCGGTATCAATGCAGAGGTGATGTTGGGACAGTGGGAGTATCAGGTTGGACCGCTACCAGCATTAGAAGTTTGTGATCAACTTTGGGTGGCAAGATGGCTACTTGAAAGAATAGGTGAAGATTATGGCCTTACAGTAGAATTGCATCCAAAACCAATTAAGGGTGACTGGAATGGATCTGGTGCACATATTAATTATAGCACTGAAAGCATGAGAGCAGAAGGCGGCATATCAGTTATCAATGAAGCCTGTGAAAAGCTCGGCAAAGAGGTTGAAAAGCATATCGCTGCCTATGGAGCTAATAATGATGAAAGGTTAACTGGGGACCACGAAACATGTAGCATTAATGAATTTAAGTATGGAGTTAGTGATAGAGGAGCTTCTATACGAATCCCAATGGATGTAGCAAACGAAGGCAGAGGTTATCTCGAAGATAGAAGACCTGCCTCAAATGTAGATCCTTACAAAGCATGTGCAGCATTAATAGATACAACTTGTAGTTAAGTTAGTAAATTGTAGCTTATGATTAATCAAAAGCTACTAGAATGGTTCGACCAAAATAAAAGAAATCTACCATGGAGACATGAGAGAAACCCTTATAGGGTTTGGATTTCTGAAATAATGTTGCAACAAACTCAAGTTAAAACTGTAATCCCATACTTTAATAAATGGATGGAAAAATATCCTAACCTTGAATCATTAAAAAATGCTAAATATGATGATATAATTAAGATATGGGAGGGGTTAGGATACTATAGTAGGTGCAAAAATATTTATAGCGCTGTTCAAAAAATAACGACATCTTTCCCAAAAACATATGAAGAGTTAGTTAGTTTGCCTGGAATCGGTGACTATACTGCAAAAACAATTCTTGCAATTGCTTATAACCATCAGGCTGTTGGCATAGATACCAATTTAGAAAGAATAGGCTATAGACAATTAGGATTGAAAGCCAAAAGCAAAAGAAATCAACAAAGAGTTATTAATTTTTTAGAAAAAAATCAAAGCATAGATAGGCCTGGAGATTACAATGAAGCTTTAATGGATCTCGGAAGTTCCTTATGTAAGGCACATACCACTTTTTGCAAACAATGTCCTATAAAAAGCTCTTGCAAGGCTTTCAAATCTTCTTCACCAACAAAATACCCAACTCCCAAGATTTCTAAAAAACTACCAACATATGATATAGCAGTTTCTGTAATAAAGTTTGATAACAGAGTGTTAATTTCTAAAAGAGAAAATACAAAATTTTTATCAGGCTTATGGGAGTTTCCAGGAGGAAAGATTGAAAAAAATGAATCAGCAGAAATAGCTATTATAAGAGAGCTAAAAGAGGAAACTAATCTAAATATTAAAACGCCAACTTACTTGGGGTCTATAAAACATCAATACTCCCATTTTGGAGTAAATATTGCATTGTTTATTTCTTATCCAAAATCTATAAGCAATCTGTCTATTAAGCAGGACTATAAATGGATACAGATTGATGATATTGATAAATATGCTCTGCCAAAGGCAAACCATAAAATGTTAGATATTCTTAGAAAGTTGGATTAAAATAGCGCGATATGATAAAAACATTAATATCTGCAATTGTGTTTATTTTATTTTTACCTTTGTTTGTTTTGTTTTTGATAACAGGTATTGTTTGCTCATACTTTACGCATATGAGAAACGCATATTATCCTCTAATCCCTATCTCATGCAGATTGTTGATGTTAGTTTCTTTTCAGTGGTTTAGCGTAAAAGGTCAGGCGCCTAAGAAAGAAAATGGCCCTTATATTTTTATGTTTAATCACGAATCGATGTTTGATGTTTTCATGCTGGGAGGATCCATTCCTTATTATGTAAATGCTATTGGTTGGGAAGGAGTTTTTAAGTGGCCTCTTTTTGGATATTTTGCTAAAAGATACGGTGCGTATGCGGTAACACATGAAAATACAGATAAAGCCATAAAAACTTTAAAAGCAGCAGAAAAAATATTGGTTGAAGATGGTGATTCTATGATATTATCTCCAGAAGGACAAAGGACTCTTACTGGGGAATTGGGCGAATTCAAAAAAGGGGTATTCCATTTTGCAAAGGCTACAAATGTTGCTTCCATTGTTCCCGTTGGCCTAGTTGGAGCGTATCGTGCAAATGCAAGAAACAGTTGGATAATTAATCCAGGCAAGCTAACAACAGTATTTGGAGAGCCAATTACTCCAAAAGACTATAAAGACTTAAGTGTTGAAGAACTTAGAGATCTTACAAGGTCAAGAGTGGCTAATCTTTTAGTTTAAATATCTAATTTTAGGGTGAATTAAGCCTGCTATTCCACATAATCCAGCCATTAAACCAAATAATAAAAATATTTCATGAATACTTATAACCTCTGTTAGTAGCCCAATCATTCCACTAGAGATAGCAGTCATACTTAGAATTGAAACAGAAATAATTGCAAAGATACGACCGAGTAACTTTTCTGGTATATTTTTTTGCATAATTGAAACTCTAGAAATAATTAAAAAGGGAATTCCAATACCATGCATAAAGGATAAAAAATTCAATTGGTTCAATGTTTCAATAAAGTAATAAAAACAAAAACTTGCTCCGTCAATAAATAAGCCCAAAAGAAATAGTAGGCCGTGAGGCAATTTATTGCCAATTTTATATACTATTGCAGTTCCAATAAGCATTCCTAAACCTACAAATGCTTCAACTATCGCAAAATCAGATGCAGTACCGCCTAAATAAAGTTTAACTAATATTGGTATACCAACTATTGCTGGACCCATAACGAATAAATTGCTAAGCAAGGTTAAAAGAATAATGAATGCAAAGGTAGTGTGTTCTCTAAGGTAGCCAATACCTTCCTTAGTTTTAGAAATGATCTTCTGCATATTAATCTCTTCTTTTTCAACAATATCTTTTGGAGCCATCGTAGTTATGGCGGCAGCTATAAAGTAAAAGAATAGACAAAAAACAAATAAGTTTTCGACATTATAAATTGTTAAAAGTTGAGCAGCAATGATTGGGCCTATTAATACAGCTGTTTGCCAAGAAATGTTAACAATCGAGTTTGCTTTAAGCAACCCTTCTTTGCTGATTTGTGTAGGTAGATAGGCGTTAAAAGCAGGCACCATTGGCAACCCAAAAGCATTGTGAAAAAAAGCAATGAGTACAATAATCCAGATAGAAGTAATGTTTAAATAAAATAGTAGAGGTATAAGTGCTAAAATTAAACCCTGCATAATAGTTGCAAATGATATCATTTTAGTCTTGGGGAATAAATCAACAATAGCTCCAATAAACAATCCACATAAAATTGCTGGTAAATAAGAAGTCATAGCAACAATACCAGTTATTTTTTCAGAATTCGTTAAATCTAAAACAAGCCATATAAAGGCAACATCATAAATTGCTCTTGCAATGGAATTCATCAACGGCACCGTTAATAAAAATATATTTAAATTTTTTCCTTTGAACATCGGATTGAAACTACGTAAAATAAAGATAATTATGACATACATTATAGCAGATCCATGCGTTGGAACATGCGATACAGCATGTGTAGAAGTTTGTCCGGTTGATTGTATTCATGGACCAGATGATCCAGAAGGATCAGGGGAAGAGGCAAAAGCAAGCGGTTATGATGCTACCAATAAGCAATTATATATAAATCCTGAAGAATGTATTGATTGTGGTGCGTGTGAGCCTGAGTGTCCAGTAGATGCAATCTATGATGAAGATGAGGTTCCCGATGAATATGAAACCTCAATCGATAAAAATTACAGTTTCTTTGGTCAAGAAAGATAAGTTTATAATTTCCTAACATTTTACACTTTCATTTTCTATTTTTACACTCATAACTTTATTTATAAATGGATAAAAATCAAATATTAGAAAAACTCAAGACTATCAATTATCCTGGCTTTAATAGAGATATCGTCTCTTTTGGAATGATTAAAGATGTAGTGATTGATAAAAATAATATTACAATTATTCTCTCCATTTCTTCTCAAAACGAAGAGAAAAAAAATCAACTGGTTAAGCAAATTTCCGAATCTATACAAATAGATAAATTTGATGTCAAAATAAAAGTATTAGATCAGCCTACAAGAAAAACAGTAGATACTAGCAACAAAGATGCGAACGTAGAAGGTAAGATTAAAAACATTATCGCCGTTGCTAGTGGAAAAGGAGGGGTTGGAAAATCAACCGTTGCTTTAAATATTGCTTCGGCACTAGCTCAGCTAGGCTATAAAACTGGATTATTAGATTTGGACATATATGGACCTTCTCTTCCTATTACAATGGGAGTAAATGAAAATCCTCAAGTTGGGGATGGGCAAAAAATTGTACCAATTGAAAAAAATAATTTAAAATTAATGAGTTTTGGTTTTATTAGCGGCAACCAAGCACCCGTTGTTTGGAGAGGTCCGTTGGTTGCAAAAATGACAGAACAATTTTTTAAGGATGTTACATGGGGAGAATTAGATTATTTGATTTTAGATCTTCCGCCAGGTACTGGCGATGTTCAACTTACCCTATCGCAAAAAATTCCTTTAGATGGAGCTATCATTGTAACAACACCAAATGATATTGCATTGACAGATGTTAGAAAAGGCGCAGATATGTTTAAAAAAGTAAAAACAAAATTACTTGGCGTTATTGAAAATATGTCTTTTATGAACATTCAAGGGGAAATACCGGGAATGAACAATCAAGAAATATTAATTAATGGTAAAACAGTTAAAGTTGAGAATGAACATTTCTCCTTTAATTTTCATCTATTTAAAAAAGGAGGGGGGCTGGAGGAAAGTGCAAGACTAAATGTTCCTTTATTGGCAGAGATACCCTATTCGGAAGATTTAATGCTTTCTATTGATAAGGGAGAGCCATTAGTCCAATACGATTCAAAGCATACAATTTCAGAAATATTCATTAGAGTAGCCAAAAGCCTGATTAAACAATATGAATGATTTATCCTTAAATCATTTAGCGATTATAATGGATGGCAATGGAAGATGGGCTGTTAATAAAAATAAATCAAGGGCTTTTGGACATAAGGAGGGAGCTCAAACCGCTAAAAAAATAATTAACGATTGTGTTCAAAAAAAAATACCATTTTTAACGCTATATACTTTCTCTAGCGAAAACTGGCTAAGGCCTAAAGAGGAAATAGATTCATTAATGGAACTGTTGTCATTTATGCTACAAAAAGAAATTAAGAACATGATGAGGAACAATATTAGGTTTAATGTCGTTGGAAGGTTAGAGGAAATACCAAAAAAAACTAAGGAGTTTTTAGAATTAACAATTAATAAAACAAAGAATAATTCAGGCTTATTTTTAACTTTAGCACTAAGCTATGGGGGACGCCAAGAAATAATTGATGCAATGAACTCAATTTTAGAGAGTAATATTGAAATAATTAATGAAGATATTCTAAAAAATCACTTATATTGCCCTGAATTACCAGATGCAGACTTAATTATTAGAACTGGTGGAGAAAATAGGTTAAGCAACTTTTTATTATGGCAATCAGCTTATGCAGAGATTTATACTTCTAAAAAGTTGTGGCCCGAATTTGACACTAGTGAGCTAGACAAAGCACTAGAAGACTTTAAGTGTAGAAATAGAAAGTTTGGAAAAGTTTAAAAAATGAAAAAAATAAAGCTATTAATATTTCTTTCCTGCTTCTTTGCAAATTTAATTGCACAGAATGTAACCCTTTATAGGGTAAACGTTGAAGGAAATACCACAACATCTGACAAGATGATTAAATATTCTGCAGGACTTAGAGATGGAACAGAAATTCAACGATCTGACATTTCAACTGCTATTACAAGACTTTGGGATTTAGGATTATTCGATGATGTTAATATTGTTCTGAACAATGAGTCTCAGTATGGAGTAGAAATCACAATTAAAGTATCTGAAAGCCCTATATTAAATCAAGTATTATTTGATGGAATGACAGTAAGAGAAGCAAGATTTAAAGAAAAAATTGAACTAAAATCTGGTCAAAGAATTAAGCCTAATTCGCTAGAAAAAGCTTCAAGAAAAATTACTGAAATGTACAAGGAAGACGGGTATTTCAATGTAGAGGTTACTCCAACAATCGTTGTTCCCCAGGATACAATCGTCCGTGTAGATTTTGCAAGAGATGTTTTATTTACTATTAAGGAAAATAAAAAATATCGACTTAAGAACGTTTTTTTTGAAGGAAATAATAGTTTTTCAGATAGAAAATTAAGAAAAGAATTAACGAATACTAAACAAAGAAAATGGTGGACATTTTGGGTAAAAAGTTTCGATCCAAAAACTTTTAATGAAGATAAAGAAACATTATTAGCTTTTTACCAAAATGAAGGTCATAGGGATTTTAGAGTACTCAGTGATACACTGTTGATTGATGAAGAAAATTCTGCTCTTACATTGCAAATTAATGTTGAAGAGGGACCAAAATATTATTTCAGAAAATTTATTTTTGAAGGAAATCAGATTGCTGAAGAGAATGACTTAAAAAGACTTCTTGGTTTGCAAGAGGGAGACATATTTTCTAAGGAGCAGTTTGATAAATCTGTATTTGAAACGATGATGAGTATTTATCAAGACAAAGGGTATATTTTTAGTAATGTTAGTCCTGAGGTTGTTCCATTTGGTACAGACTCTCTTGATGTGAAATTTGTTTTCAATGAGGGGAATAAGGTTTTTGTTGAAAATATTTTTGTATCAGGAAATGAAAAAACTAGAGAAAATGTAATTCGAAGAGAACTGAAGTTGTATCCTGGAGATGTATTTAGTAGATCAAAGCTCATGCGAAGTCAAAGAGATATATGGATTTTAAATTACTTTGACAATGTTATTCCTGATGTTACTCCAATATCAGATGATAAAGTTAATCTTGATTTTGTTGTAGAAGAAAAAAAATCAACACAAAGAATCAATGCCAACCTAGGCTTTACTGGTGAGTATGGAATTACTGGAGGAGCAGGTGTAGAATTTGATAATTTTAGAGGCAAGGGCCAAAAATTAAATATTGGAGCAAGTACTGGGACTAATTTTTCGGTTTATACAACACAAGAACCATCAAAATACAAATCACTTAATATTAGTTTTCAAGATCCTATGATAAATGATAGTCCTTATTTGGTAGGTGCTTCCATTTTTTATTCTTTCAGAGGCTCATCAACAAATTATTATTTCCCACTAGACTTTACAGTAGGAGGGGCTGTTGCGAGTTTTGGACGAAGGCTTGATTGGCCAGACGACTTTTTTAGAGTAATGTGGTCAGCAAAATTTATGCAAAAAGACTATGATGGTTCCCAAGCTGATATAGATAATTATATAGGAGGCCTCCAAACCACTAGAGGTATAAGTTTATCCCAAGTACTATCAAGAGATAGTCGAAATAGAGCAGAGTTCCCAACAAATGGATCAACGTTTATTTTAGAGAATACTTATTCCGGCGGATTTCTTGGAGGTAATGAAAACTTTCAAAAGCATATGTTAACACTAGAATGGTTTACTCCAACTTTTTCTAAATTCATTCTTTATAACTCAGCAAAGCTAGGAGTTATTAAGACAATTGACGTCGGAGATGATACCCAAAGTTTTGTCCCTTTTGACGAAAGGTTTATTATGGGTGGAAATGGTATACCTTATGGAAACGCGCTTCGTGGTTATCCAGACAACGCCATTGGACCTCAAACTGTCACTGGACAGGCCGTGGGTGGAAATTCAATGGGAAGATTTATAACTGAATTAAGATTTCCTCTATCAGAAAATCCGGTAATCTATGTTATGGCTTTTGGTGAAATGGGGAATGTATGGAATACATCTGCATTGACAGAGCCGTTTTACATTGATAGATTCAATTCAATCTCGATGAAAAAATCAGCAGGAGTTGGTGTTAGGTTTTTTATGCCAGGTATTGGTAAATTAGGATTTGATATGGGATATGGATTTGATGATATAGTTGGTGATGGTAACCCACAGGGTTGGGAGTATACAATCACATTTGGGCAAACTTTTTAAATAAGGAGAATAAAGTGTACAAAAAAATATTAACAATATTATTATTAACTGGAATAGCTTTTTCACAGCAAAAAATAGGTGTAGTATTTTCTGAAAAAATCAGACTTGATTTTGAAGAATTCAAAGATGTTGAACAACAACTACAATTAGATTTAGAAGTTATTCAAAAAGAATATCAATCAATGGCTACAGAATTAGATAGTATGGTTAAAGAATATGAACAGCAAAGTCTAATGATGTCTGAAGAGCTTAAAAAAGCTAAAGAGCAAGATATTGTTGATATGAATAATTCATTACAAAGTTATCAAATGTCAAAAGTTGGACCGAATGGAGAATTGACTAGAAAACAAGCCCAGTTAGAATTTGAGTTAGTTGAAAAGTTTAAGGCAGCTGTCAATGCAGTAGCAATTTCAAAAGGGTTTGATTTAATCGTTGATGGTTCCCAGGCATCTTTGTATACAAAACCAACTATTGATTTAACAGACGACGTACTATACGAGCTTAGAAAGACTGATCAAGCATCAGAGTAAATAAGGTAACACTTTGATTACTCTTAAAGAGGTTGCTGATAAAATTGAGGGCAAATTGATTGGTAATCAATCAATACCTATATCATCTGTTGACGATATAAAGCTTGCTTCAAAAGAGTCTATTTCTTTTGCTTTCCTACCAAAATATAAAAAAGCAATTATTGATTCCAAGGCTTCAGCATTTATTGTTACATCTCAAGACGATTTAGGTACTAAGGCTGGTATTGTTGTAGACAATCCTTATTTGGCTATGATTAAAGTTTTAGATATCTTTGATCAAAGACCTGTTCCCAGTTATGAAGTTTCAGAAAATTCTATTATCCATCGCACAACATCTAAAAAAGAAAATTTACATTTAGGGCCTTTTTCAGTTATAAACGAAAATGTAACTATCGGTAACAATGTATTCATTGGAAGTGGTGTAAAAATTGGTCCAGGATCAGTAATTGGAGACGATTGTATTCTTTACGATAATGTCGTTTTATATGACAATATTACTGTTGGAGCAAATAGTATTATCCATTCTGGTACCGTGGTAGGTAGCGATGGTTTTGGTTATCATACAAATGAAAATTATCACCATAAAATTCCACACATAAAAAACGTTGTTATAGGAGATAATGTAGAAATTGGCGCTTCTTGTACAATTGATAGGGGCTCAGTTCAAGATACAGTCATAGGCAACCATTGTAAGCTGGATAACCAAGTCCATTTAGCACATAATGTAAAAATGGGAGAAGGATGTTTAGTAGCTGGTGGTGTGTTTATAGGAGGAAGTACAACAATAGAAGACTTTGTAACAATTGCAGGGAAAAGCGATATAGGTCCTCACGTAACTATTGGGAAGAAGGCCGTTATTGCAGCACGTTCTTGTGTGCTTAAATCTTTGCAAGGTTCAGCAATGTATGCAGGAAACCCTGCTAGGCCAATTAAAGAAAAACAAAAAAGAGATGCATTATATACAAGATTTGAAATTTTAGAGAAAAAACTCAAAAATCATGTCATCTAAGCAACGCACAATTAAATATTCAGTTTCATGTACTGGAGTTGGTCTTCACACTGGAGTCCAAAGTACGGTTACTTTTCATCCAGCCGATGTAAACACTGGAATCAGATTTATTCGAAATGATATGGACGACCAAGTAGTTACCCCATATATTGATAATGTAGTTGACCTGACCAGAGGAACAACAATAGAGGAAAATGGAGTTAGGGTACATACTACTGAGCATGTAATGTCTGCATGTGCTGGAATGAGAATTAATAATTTAATTATTGAACTCAATAGTAAAGAGCCGCCTGTAATGGATGGTAGTTCTAAAGATTTTGTTGCTGCACTGAAAGAAGGTGAAATAGTTGAGCAAAATGCTAAAGTAGATTTTTTAGAAATTACCAAGCCTGTAGTATATAATGATGAAGAAAAAGACGTTGAAGTTTTAGCTGTTCCATTTGACGGCTTTAAAACTACTTTTACAATCCAATATGATTTAGATGATTTAGATGTACAATATAGTTCAATTCAAAACGCTTACACCAATTATGAAAAACAAATAGCACCTGCAAGAACTTTCTGTTTGTTAAGTGAGGTTACAGAGCTCACCAAGCAAGGGCTTATTAAAGGCGGAAACCTAGGTAATGCAGTAATTATTGTAGACAAGGATATGGATGGCGAAGAAGTAAAATTTTTTAAAGATAAGTTTGGTATTAAATTTTATAAAGGTACTAGAGGACTATACAAATCACAACAACTGCGCTTCAAAAATGAACCAGTAAGACATAAAACATTAGATCTTATTGGAGACTTAGCTTTGCTAGGCAAGCCAATTAAGGGACACGTAACGGCTATAAAAAGTGGACACAAAGGAAATGTAGAATTTGCTAAATTATTGAGGGCTGAATTTAAAGACCAGTTTTAAGATGAATGATATAAGCTATATATTAGAAATGATTCCGCATAGGTATCCATTCCTTATGGTTGATAGAGTGATACAAAAAAAAGAAAAATCACATATACAGACTATTAAAAATGTAACAATTAATGAACCATATTTTACTGGCCATTTTCCAGAAAAACCTATAATGCCAGGCGTTTTAATTATGGAGTCTATGGCGCAATCAGCCTGCCTTATTATTTTAGACTATATTGATAATCCTAAGCATCATTTAGTTTATTTATCTAAGGTTAATAATTTTAGAATTTTAAAAAATGTAATACCGGGTGATCAAATTATAATTAATGCAGAAACTATAAATGAAAAGATGAATTCATTTAAATTTCACGCTACATGTCATGTAAATAATGAATTGGTAGCAAAAGCAGAATTTATAGCATCGTTGGTAAATAAGTAGAGGTTGGTAATCAAAAATAAAATACATAAAACAAACATTATTTCAAGCTCAGCGAAAATTGGTAATAACGTTACAATAGGAGCTTACAATGTTATCGAAGAAAACGTAATGATTGGCGATAACGTTACAATCGGCAATTTCAATACAATTTCTAAATTTACTGAAATAGGAAATGATTGCCAGATTGTCAATAATAGCAGCATAGGAGCAATACCTCAAGATAGGAAGTTTGAAGGAGAAAAAACTAAGCTTGTTATTGGAGATAGAACTATAATAAGAGAATTTGTTACATTAAACAGAGGAACTAAAGAGACAGGGGAAACAAGAATTGGAGAAGATGTTTTAATTATGACAGGAGTACATGTAGCTCATGATTGTATTATAGGAAACAATGCTATACTTGTAAATTTAGTTGCTCTAGGCGGTCATGTTGAAATTGGTGATTGGGCTATTTTAGGCGGTGCAAGCAACGCTCATCAATTTTGTAAGATTGGCAAGCACGCAATGGTTGCTGCAAATTCAAAGCTAGTTCAAGATGTCCCTCCATTCATTCTAGCTGGGAAACATCCAGTAAAGTATTCTGGCATTAACTCTCTAGGGTTAAGTAGAAGGGGATTTGATGAGAGTGAAAAATCAGATATTAAAAAAGCATATAGGTATCTTTTTAGATCAGACCTAAACCAATCAGACGCCCTAAATAGAATCAGAGAAGAATTTAAGGGAAGCTCTAATATAGAAGATATTATAAAGTTTTATGAATTGAGTGAAAGAGGAATTATTTAGACCCTTAAAATGAAAAAAAATATTTTTGTATTTGGATCTACTGGATCTATAGGGATCCAAACACTTGAAGTTTTATCAAAAAATAATATGTATTCCGTAACAGGATTAAGCTGCAACTCTAACAGCAACCTTTTATTCGAGCAAGTTAAATTATTCAATCCATCTGTAGTTGCAATCAACAATATAGAACTATCACATGATTTAATTAATTATTGTGATAGAAAAAATATTAAGCTCTTTTATGGCGATAATGCTTCAAATATTGTTCCTTTAGGCAATATTGATATTGCAGTAAATGCAATTGTTGGAACTTCCGGACTTCAACCAACAATTAGATTAATTGAAAGTGGAATAGATGTTGCGTTAAGCAATAAAGAGTCACTGGTTTTAGGAGGACACATTATAATGCCCCTTGCAAAAAAAAATAATGTTAAAATCTTACCTGTAGATAGTGAACATTCAGCAATCTTCCAGTGTTTGCATGGTGAGAATGATGCTAAATTAAAAAAAATAATTTTAACTGGAAGTGGAGGCCCTTTCTTAAAAAGGAAATTAAATACTTTTAAATCTATCACCCCCAAAGAAGCATTAAGTCACCCAAATTGGGAGATGGGAAAAAAAATATCCATTGATTCTGCGACTATGATGAATAAAGCATTAGAACTAGTTGAAGCTTTATGGTTATTTAATGTAAATCTTGAAAAAATTGAGATTGTAATACACCCGCAATCCATAGTTCATTCAATGGTAGAATTTGAAGATGGTTCGTATAAGGCTCATTTAGGGGTACCAGATATGAGAGTGCCAATTCAATATGCTTTAACGTATCCACAAAGGGAAAAAACAACTGTTAAAAGTTTAGATTTTACAAAAATGAATCTACAATTTAGCAAACCAAGTATTGATAGATATCCTACATTATCTTTAGTTGAAAAGTTAATTAATATGGGTGGAAATAGAGTTCCAATAATGAGTATTGCAAATGATTATATTGTACAAAAATTTTTAGACGAAGAAATAGCCTTTAATGAAATGTTTCCACTTCTCAAAAAGACAATAAATCAATTTTCTAATAATCATTTACCAACACTTGAAGATTTAATTAAATTAGATAATAATATTAAACTATATTTAAACCCTAAGTAGAGAAATGATTTATATACTAGCATTCATAATATTAATTGGCGTCATAGTCTTCGTTCATGAGCTTGGACATTACATGGCAGCTAGAAGCGTCGGAGTTGGTGTAGAGCGCTTTTCCATTGGCATGCCGCCAAATTTTGTAGATTTTACCAAAACAAAAAAAGGATTAATAGTTGATATATATTTTTTTGCTGTAAAAAACAGAAAAGTAAAATGGATAAAAGTATATTCAACTATATTTTCATCGTTTAGAAATCCTTCAGAAACTATCTTTACTATCGGTTTGTTACCGTTAGGTGGTTATGTCAAAATGAAAGGTATTTTAGACGAAAGTATGGATAGCGAATTTAAGGGAGAGGACAATGAACTTGAATCAAAGAATGCTCTCCAAAAAATATGGGTTATGAGCGCAGGTGTAATTTTTAATCTTATACTTACTTTTTTTGTTTTTACTCTCATTGGTAATTTGCAAGGCGATACAAGGCTTGAAAATACAAATACAACCATTGACTTTATTGTTCCCGATCAACCTGCAGATAAAGCTGGGTTGCAAGCTGGAGATGCTTTTGTTGCTATTGCGGGTACAAGTGTCAATAGTTGGAATGAAGCAGTTAGTCAAATTGAAAAATATCCAAATGAAACAATCCTTATTTCGCTTGATAGACAAGGGGAAGTGTACAATAAGGAAGTTACCTTAGGCACAAGGCCAGATTTAACTTCAGGTAGAGTCGATATACAAGTGGGCGCACTTGGAATTTCAAAAACGCAAATTCCTGTAGAATTAAGTTTTTCAGAATCTTTCGTTTATGGAATTAACAAAACCAAGTGGGCAATGACATTAATGACCTCTTCTTTAAAAATGATTTTTCAAGGTAATGTTTCAAGAGATGAGGTTGGTAGCGTTATCATGATAGGAGATATGGCGGGACAAGCCGCACAAGCTGGTTTAGTACCATTTTTATTTTTAATGGCATTAATCAGTGTGAATCTAGCTTATATAAATATTTTACCAATACCCGGATTAGACGGTGGACACATTGCATTAATCTTAGTGGAGTCACTTTTAGGAAGAAAGCTATCTGTTAAAACTAGAATTAGAATTCAATCAGTCGGAATGTTTATTTTACTTTCGTTAATGGTTTTTTTACTTCTGAATGATATTATTCGTGTATTTTTTTAAGCCTAAGGCTTATAACTCCTTGCCCTAACTTTATTAATATTTCAACTGGTACAAAATTGTCACCAATTGAAGCATAAGAAACCTCCATATCCCCTTTATTTTTAAGAATTGAATCATCATCTTTACTTGGTGTTAATGTATAAGCTAAAAACGTACCATACGGTGTTTTAATTTTACGAAATCCTTCATTCGTTAGTTCTATTTCTCTTACTTTACCAGCATCAACAATATTAAATTTTTTTGAAGATTCTACCGGTATTTCAAATTCAGGAAGAATAAGTAAGAGTGAGTAGGGGTCAAATGTATTTTCGTTAATAATATATTCTTTACCATTTGTAATTGCTAACTCTCCTTGAATGGAAGTGATGGATTTTTTCTTTTTGTATACTTCTCGCACACTCTTATCTTGTCTAACAACGTTTAGATTTTCTTTGTCAATCCAAACATCAATTTTATTTCGAATCTTATATATTCTGTCTCCCAGTTTTGATGTTTTAACACTAAAGTTTAAATGGTAGACATCTCTACCCCCAATGTTGCCAGATTCTTCAACAGATAGCGAAGCCCCGCCTATTTTGATATTTAGAAGATTTATGTACGCACTATATTCATACTCTACTTTTTTGCTAAATCGACTACTGTCAGACATACTCCAAGAAAAAGAAATAAGTAGAATTATTAAATAAGCTCTCATTTATCTTATTTGCTTTATCTCGTTATTATTAATTAAAAATATTTTCGATGCACTATTATTTAACACTCCATCATCAATAAGCAAGTCAATTTTATCTCCAAATTTTTTTTCAATATCATCTGGGGCATATAAAGGTTCTTGACCAGTCTCATTGATGCTAGTAGTAGTTATAGGTTTATTATATGAAGATAAAACAGATTTTAAAAAAATGTGATTAGGTATTCTAAAGCCTATTTTACCATCTTTTGTTATTTTGTGATTAAATGATCCTGGTATATATTTTGCAATACATGTGCTTCCATCCTTAAGTATTTCTTCAATTTTCTTGACAATATTATTCTCTACAATCAATTTATTTTTCACAACACTAAAGTCGTGCAAGACAATGCTCATTGGTTGACTACGTTTTTTAATTTCATTTATTTTGTTAATCCCATTTGTATTGTTAGCGTCCGTACCTATCCCATAAATCGTATCAGTCGGATAGGCAACTAGTTGTTTATTTTCCAAAGCATCTAAGAAGTATTTTTTGGCATCGGGATGGTCACTTTTAATTCTTTTCATTTATATTTCCTTACAGATTTCCATCTTTTATGAAACCAAAAATATTGCTCGGGGTACTCGCGGATAGTTTGTTCAATTTTACTAGTATATAGCTGAACAATTGATTCAATACTTCCACTAGTATCAATTTTTTCAAATCTAGCCTCATAAATATCATCTTTTTTAACAATGCTAAAATATACTAACGGAGATTTTTTTCTTTTACTTAGAATTGCTGCTCCTGAATGGGTAGAAGAATTAATATCAAAAAATTTTGCCTTGGTGCCTCTTTTTTTAGCATCCTGATCGCTTAGTAAAATAAGAATATTATTTTGACTTAATGCCTGGCTTAATTGTTTTGCATTTCCACCTTTATAGAGTTGATTTTTCATAAAATTTTCTCTTATTTTTCTGAAAAAAAGATCAGCTACATTGCAATTTTGTTTATATGCCACTCCTGTTAAATCATATCCTTTCAAGCATAACAAATAAAACAATTTATCAAAAGATCCATGGTGAGAACCAACCAATATCACACCTTTTTTCTTTGACAGCGCCTCCGAAAGCATACCTATATTAGTCAAACGTATTTTGGAGGCATTATAGTACTTTGGAAACGATATAAAGTCTAAGAAATCTTCTGAATAAAATTTGTAACATTGCTTCATTATATTTTGCCTCCACAAACTATCTTTTTCAGGAAAAGCCCACAATAGATTTTGCAATACTACTTTTTTCCTCATTTTAAGTATATGGAATAGTAGACTATAAATAATTTTAGAGGTAATTTTGTATGCAAATGATGGAGCATTTTTCAGGAACAAAGAAAACGCTTTTAAAAAAAAATACATCACCTAAATGTAAATCTTTGAATTAGTAATGAAAACAAAATTTAAGAACATAATTTTAAGCGCTATATTTTTAATGTCAGCAATGATTTTTGCTGAAGGATTAAATAAAAAAGTATATGTCATCCCTATTCAAGATGTTATAGACTTGGGCATTCCAGGCTTAGTTAGCAGAGGAATTGATTTAGCTGAAGAAAATAATGCAAAATTAATTATTTTTGATATAGACACGTTTGGAGGTCGAGTTGATGCAGCTACTCAAATAAAGGATTCAATAGCCTCTACGGATATCGAAACCATTGCATTTATTAATAGGAGAGCTATTTCTGCTGGGTCATTAATCTCATTGTCTTGCGATAAAATATATATGACAGAGGGGGCAACAATTGGCGCAACAAGCGTTGTTGATATGTCAGGGTCCAAGCAATCTGAAAAATCTCAGAGCTACATGAGAGAGGAAATGGCCGCAACTGCTGAAAAGTCAGGAAAAAATCCCGAAATAGCTAGAGGCATGGTAGATGAAGAGCTAAGCTTTGAATATCTAATTGTTGAAGGAGATACATTAGCAGTTGATGATATTGAAGGAAGAAAAGAGGGAAAGCTTATTACGCTTACCACAGAATTAGCATTAAAGTATGGCATAGCTGATGGTAAAAGTGAAAGTATCGATGAACTTCTTTTATCGCTTGAAATAACAGACTATGAAATAAAAACTGTAAATGAAAATTGGTCTGAAAATGTTGTTCGAATATTGACAAATCCTACTGTATCATCTTTGCTTACTACATTTGGAACTATAGGAGTCATATCTGAACTATATAGTGCAGGTTGGGGTATTGGCGGAACCATTGGTATTATATGTTTGACTTTAGCATTAGGAGCTGGATATTTAACTCAATTAGCATCTGCAACAGATTTATTGATCATATTATTTGGGCTTGCGATGCTATTCATTGAGTTTGTAGCAATTCCTGGATTTGGTATATTTGGGATTACAGGGATTGTTGTTTTATTTTATGGACTATATTTACTATTAATTCCTGATATTCCCGTTGGGCCAGAAGTATATTCAGAAGCTTTAGATGGTTTTTCTTGGGCTATAGTTGTTGGAATATTTGGAATCATATTTTTGTTGAGAATAATTGGTAAATCTGCTTTTTTTCAAAAGTTAGTAAGTACTGATTCAAATAAAACCACATTAAAAAAGAATTATAAAAATAGAAGTAAGGTTGAGTAGTTGTAATGATTTATCAACAATCGACCTTAAATTTGAAGATATATAACATAAAGGAGGCGTAATGGGACTGTATGTTGCCATACCATTAATATTATTTATTTTACTACTACTATGGGTTGTGCCAGTTGGACTGTGGTTGCAAGCTATATTCAGTATAGGAGGAGGACATGTGACCATCTTTAATCTTGTTGGTATGAGATTTAGAAGGGTTCCTCCAGGAATTATCGTTAGCGGATTAATTGCTGCAAAAAAAGCAGGAATAGATGAAGTTAGCGGTGATGATTTGGAAGTTCATTACATGGCAGGCGGAAATGTAGATAAAGTAGTTGATGCATTAATTGCCTCATCAAAAGCTGGAATAGAATTAACATTTGCTATTGCAACAGCAATTGATTTAGCGGGAAGAGATGTACTTTCAGCTGTCCAAACTAGTGTATATCCAAAGGTTATCGATGCACCTATCGATGGAAAATTATCTGCTGTTGCCAAAGACGGAATTGAAGTTAGAGCAAGAGCAAGAGTAACGGTAAGGACTGATATACCAAACCTAGTAGGTGGAGCAACTGAAGATACAATTATTGCAAGAGTGGGTGAAGGGATTGTAAGCGCAATTGGTTCAAGAGAGAACTATGAAGCAGTTCTAGAAAATCCTGATTCAATTTCAAGAACAGTATTAGAAAAAGGACTAAACAAAGGAACTGCTTTTGAAATACTATCAATCGATATTGCCGATATTGATGTAGGTAAAAATATTGGTGCACAGCTGCAAGCAGATCAAGCTGAAGCTGACCTAAGAGTTGCACAAGCTAAGGCAGAAACTAGAAGGGCGATGGCAGTTGCGCTTGAGCAAGAAATGAAAGCCAAAGTTGTAGAAGCAGAATCTCAAGTACCTCTTGCTATGGCTGAAGCATTTAAAATGGGTAATCTAGGAGTGTTAGATTACTACAAATTAGATAATATTGCTTCAGATACAAGCATGAGGCAATCTATTGCTGGTGTTTCAGATGATGACAGTACAGAATCTAAGGGGTAGTCTTTGGAAGAATTAATATATTGGGGAGCAATATTTCTTTTCTATCTTTTTTCGGCTTATAGAAGTAAGCAGAAAAAACAAAGTAGTGAAGAAGTATTTGCCCCCAAACCATTACCTAACCAAGAAAAAAAATCACCCAACCCTGATTTTAATATCTTTGAATTTTTAAATGATTCCATGGAAAAATCTGCTATTGATATAGACGAATTGCCAAAAACCTCCAAGCCTCTAAAAAATACAAGTCAGGTTTTTGATATACATTCAGATTTAAATGCTATCAATGAATCACAACCAAAAGCAGAGTATAATATCAAAGATAATCATTTAACACATCTTGAAAAGCGTATCGATCTTGGAAAAAGAAAAAAGAGAAAATCGCCTGCGAAAAAATTGCTAACAATTCAGAAAAGACTTAAAAATAAACCGACAAAATTAGCGATAGTTATGCAAGCTATTTTTGATCCACCAAAATCTCAAGGGATATAGTATGAAGTTGTTGATTATGGGGCCTCCTGGTGCTGGCAAAGGAACTCAAGCTAAAATATTAGCTGAAAAATTTAATCTGGTGCATTTATCAACCGGAGATATTTTACGTTCAGAAATTGACAAAGGATCTTCTATGGGTCTTGAAGCGCAGTCATACATGAACGCAGGAAACCTGGTACCAGACAAAGTACTTTTATCTATGATGGATTCGACGCTAGAAAATTTAAAAGACAAAGGTTTGATTTTAGATGGTTTTCCAAGAACGATTCCGCAAGCAGAAGGTTTATCAACTATTTTTAAATCCTTAAATCAAAAAATTGATTATGTAATAAACATATATGTAGAAAAAGATGTACTTATTAATCGTTTGGTAGAAAGAGCTGAAAAATCTGGAAGAGCAGATGATACCAAGGAAGTTATTGTTAATAGACAAAAAGTATATCATAAATTAACCGCTCCCGTGATTGAGTTTTATAATAATGAAATTATAAACATTGATGGAGATGGTTCTATTGAAGAAGTGACATCAAGAATTTTAAACATAATTGAATAAATGATTATCTTAGGTGTTACTGGCGGTCTTGCATCAGGAAAAAGTATCATATCATCGCATCTAAAAGAAAAATATAAAGCATATATTTTTGATGCAGATGTTGAAGCAAAACGAGTACTTCATACCAAAAAAGTAAAAAAAGAAATATTAAATGCATTTCCAGAAATAAAATTATTAGATAATAATACTTTAGCTCGCGTTGCATTCAAGAGCAAAGAATCTCAAAAAAAACTAAATAATATTATTCACCCACACGTAGATAAAGAAATTGAAAAGAGAATATTTGAAAAAGAAGGGAGCCATCCATTTTTTGTTATTGATGCAGCTTTGATTATAGAATCTGGTTCAGTAAATACTTTTAAAAACAATGGTATGACTTTATTGGTTGTCTTAGCGGATGAGCAACTTAGAAAAGAGAGAGCTGAACTGCGTGGAAATCTAGTAGAAGAAACTGTGTTAGAAAGAATGAGATTACAACTTCCAGATTCTGAAAAAATAAAATATGCAGATTATGTAGTTAAAAATAATTCAACAAAATCTGAATTATTTCAAAAAATTGATAAAATAATTGCTAAGATTAACAATGAATAAAATATGCCATATATTGATTCTGTTGTTTTTTTTGGGTTGTTCAACCGATTCCAGTTCAGAAGATATTTTAACTGATGGTAATGGTGGAAATACCGGGGGAGGATTTACTGGAGGCGGAGGAGGCGGAGGAAATATTGAAGATCTTAACGTTGAACTTATAACAACGTATGACGATCAAACGGCTTCATTTTCAGCGCCTTTCGGAAATTTTGTTAGAAATTTTATTGTGCATGTTCCTCCTAATTATAACTCAGCAACTCAATCTTTGCCTTTAGTTTTTGTTTTGCACGGATATACTAGCCAAGCTCCAATTATTAGACAATATTCTGGATTTGACCAAATTTCTGATGAAGAAAATTTTATTGCAGTATATGTACAAGGAACTGCAGATATTTTTGGCAATACAGGTTGGAATGCTGGCAGGTTTGGTGCATTTACAGCAGTGGATGACGTTGGGCTCTTTAGGTCATTAATTAACTACTTTAAATCCAATTATAATATTGATACATCAAAAATATTTTCAACAGGTATGTCAATGGGAGGCTTTATGAGTTATCGCTTAGCTTGTGAGGTAGATGATATTAATAGTATTGGATCAGTAACAGGCTCAATGGGAGGTTATACAGCGTGTCAGCCTCAAACCAAAAAAAGTATTATTCACTTTCATGGAGAAGAGGACACTGTTGTTCCTTATAATGGAGGAGATTGGCTTTACTCTGCAAATGAAGCACATGAATTTTGGAAAAATTATAATGAATGTAGCGATCAAGCTTCTATAGCTCTTCCAGACTTTAATGGGGATAGCCAATATACTAAAAAACTTGTTTCATATAACTGTGGGGAAGACACAACTGTTGAACTTTATTCCTTGGAAGGGGAAGGGCATACTTGGTTCAGCCAAAACTGGGGACATGATGTGTCGAGTTCAGAGTTAATTTGGCAGTTTTTTAAAAATCAACAATGATTACAAAAAATCATATTTCTTATTTATCAAAGTCAGATAGTATTTTAAAAAAGATAATTAAAGATAATAACATACCTAAAATATCTAAATCTGAAGACTATATACTTGATTTGTATAAGTATATAATTTTTCAACAAATTTCTACTAAAGCTGGAAATAGTATTTTTAATCGATTTTTAAAATATTATCAAAAAAATAAAGAAGACATCACAGTGTGGAATGAGCAAGATTGTAAAAATATTGGCTTATCACATCAGAAAAAAAAATACATTGAAAATATATTTAAGGATAGAAGTGAAATTTATAGCCTAAAAAAAAGCAACGATTCAGATTTGATCAGGAAAAAGCTTATTAAAATCAAAGGAGTTGGAAATTGGACAGTCGATATGTTTTTAATTTTCTCTAAAGGAGATCTCGATATTTTCCCAGTAGGCGATTTGGCGGTGATTAATGTTATTAAAAAAGAGTATAAAGTTGATTCAATAGAACAAATTCTTAAAATTGCTAACAATTGGTCTCCTTATAAAACGATAGCTACTTTATATTTATGGGAATCTTTGGGAGATGAATTTCCTAATTAAAATAGTTCATTTGTTAGACAGTGTATTGACCCACCGCTCAAATTGAACTGAGAAGCAGGTGTTGTGTCCAATATTATATTATTTACTGAAGTGAAATCTATTATTTTTGTATCATTTAGAGCCGAACTTCCAATTAGGAGACCTGGTAGCGATAAGCTATTCATAGATGTTCTAAATTGGATTGATTCTATTTGAGAGCGATGCTCTACCTCAATTATATCCCAGTTATTTTTATTGCATATAGTTGAGAAGTTTAAAAACTGTTTATCATTAAAGACCTCTTTGGCGCAAATAATCCCAATACAATCGTAATTTTTGTTAAAAATAGGAGAGATAGAAGTATCAAGATGATACCCGCTTGATGGAATTATATACAATTGAGATACCTTCAATTTTTCTGCCATATGTTCAGCGCCTTTAAGATTGTTTCTACACTGCCCAGCTAACAGTATATTTTCTTTTGGTAAATAAAAAAATTCTCCACCTTCTGCAATGCAATCATTATTTAAAAATGAAATATTATATCCTGCATTTTCTAAATTTGAAATAACGAATTCACCCTCATCCACTCTTTCAGAAAGCTTCATATTACACATCACAACATCTTTATTTGTATTGCAAACAAAATGATCTCTCATAAATACAAAATCATACTTTTTATCTTTCTCTAGCTTTTTTTTGAATGGAATGTTTATTGTTTCCAGAGAATATTTTTTTAAAATTTTTATTAAGCTTAAGTGTTCTTTTTTAAGTAGCTACTGATTAG
>Ga0181580_10000333_pt1 | contig 34268 bp, 27 predicted proteins | sample 071ome_23_FD_132413 | JGI IMG/M metagenome (GOLD analysis project Ga0181580, IMG submission 132413) | Coastal salt marsh microbial communities from the Groves Creek Marsh, Skidaway Island, Georgia - 071403BT metaG (megahit assembly) | ecosystem: Environmental > Aquatic > Marine > Intertidal... | reverse complement strand
TCAGAAAATGCTAAAAGTCGCCGCCAGTGCAGCCATCACAATAGCCACCATACTCATCAACTTAATTAAAATATTTAGACTTGGACCGGAGGTATCCTTGAAAGGATCCCCTACTGTATCCCCAATCACAGTGGCCTTATGTGCGTCACTGCCTTTTCCTCCCTGATGACCTTCTTCAATATATTTCTTGGCATTATCCCAGGCGCCACCGGAGTTTGCCATGAAGATAGCGAGCACAAAGCCGGTGGACACACCCCCGACAAGCAATCCCATCACACCCGGCACGCCCATAGCTATCCCCACCAAAACGGGAGCAAGAATCGCGATAAAGGATGGTATCACCATCTCCAACTGCGCGGCACGGGTCGAGATCTCCACGCATCGCTCGTAATCGGGTTCGGCCTTACCTTCCAGGATTCCCTTGATTTCTTTGAACTGACGCCGCACTTCAGCCACCATTTTATAAGCGGCGCGCCCCACGGCGTTCATCGTTAACCCGCAGAAAAGAAACGAAATGACCGCTCCCAGAAAAATACCCACCAGCAATCGGGGATTCATAATGGTCAGCTCGAAATGGTCGATCAGCGTGGCCAAATCCAGATCTTTAACCTGCACGGTGGTTCCCGATGCCAATTCCAATGTATCGCGTCCGGTGCGAATCAACCCCACTTTGACTTGCTCGAGATAGGACGCCAGAAGGGCCAAAGCAGTCAAAGCGGCCGATCCTATGGCGTACCCTTTCCCTGTGGCGGCTGTGGTATTGCCCAGCGAATCCAGCGCATCAGTCCGATCCCGAACAGATTCCCCGAGCTGGCACATTTCGGCATTCCCACCCGCATTGTCGGCAATCGGACCATAGGCATCTGTTGACAGGGTGATCCCAAGGGTGGAAAGCATCCCGACGGCTGCGATACCAATCCCGTATAAACCCAAATTCAAGGCATCAAAATTCCATCCGGACGCAAACAAGAAAGCCAGCAGAATCGCAACGGCAATGGAAAGCACCGGAATCACGGTTGAAATCATCCCGGTCCCCAATCCGGAAATAATCACGGTAGCGGGACCGGTTTCTCCATTGGCAGCAATACGCTGTGTTGGCGCGTAGGAGGATGATGTAAAATATTCAATGGATTTACCGATCACGGTCCCGGTTAGGATACCCGTGGCAATCGCGCCCCAAATGCCCCACATGGAAGGAAAATCCAGGATTTTTAGAACGATCCATGCTCCCAATAAATTCAGAAAAGTGGTGGTGAGAATGGCGCGATCCAGAGATTTAAGCAAATCACGTTGTGTCGCCTTTTCCCGAGTCTTGACCAACTGCACACCGATCACGGATGCCACAATCCCCAAAGCAGCCAGCAGCAACGGAGCAAGCACCGCCTTGGTTTGAACCGCCGGATTGGACAAAAATGCAGCCGCGCCCAATGCTGCAGTGGCGAGGATGGATCCATAATAAGATTCGTAAAGGTCCGCGCCCATGCCGGCGATGTCCCCCACGTTGTCACCGACATTATCGGCGATGGTGGCTGGATTCCGCGGATCATCTTCGGGAATACCTGCTTCTACTTTGCCAACCAAATCAGCGCCGACATCGGCTGCCTTGGTGAAGATGCCCCCCCCCAGGCGGGCAAACAGGGCCTGCGCCGAGGCCCCCATCACGAAGGTCAACATGGTGGTGGTGATGAGCACCATGGCCTGGCCGTCACCTGTGCGGTCCGGATACACCAGATTGAGCACAATCATCCAGAAACTGATATCGAGCAACGCCAACCCAACGACCACCAATCCCATCACGGCACCACTCCGGAAAGCAATGCGCAGTCCGCCATTGAGCGATTCCCGGCAAGCCTGCGCGGTGCGTGCCGCGGCCTGAGTGGCGGTTTTCATACCAAAAAATCCGGCCAAAGCGGACAGAAAGCCACCGGTCAAAAAGGAAAATGGCACCCAGGGATTCAACAATCCCACTCCGTAAGCCAAAATGGCAAAGACCAACGCCAAAGCAATAAATATGATCCCAACCACCTTGTACTGTTGTTTGAGGTATGCCATAGCCCCTTTGCGAACATGCAACGCGATGGCTTTCATCTTATCCGTCCCTTCGTCGTAAGTCATGATTTGCCGGTAATAATACCAAGCGGATCCTAAAGCCAACAGGGCGGCACACGGAGTTAACCAAAAAACAGGGTTTTGAATCATATGATTATCTTTGGGTTGTTAAGTAGGGTTAAATGGATCGGAAAAAGGTTTGGAAGAGGACTGTGTCAGTCGTGAAAGTGAGTGCTTGATGGATGGCACACTACTGGGCTGTGCGTCCATCCCCCGGACATGCGCCATGATTTGCCCCGCAGCCAGCCCTCCATCGTGTAACGGCAAGTCCCCCGGCAGCAGGACCTGGAAGCCATGCGACTGCAACTGGTGAGCTATCCAATCAGTGAACATGCCATTTTCAAATGCAACACCACACAACACAATCAAACGCGGGTGCATGGCGGTGGCAAGATTCAGCATCCAACGGCCAAATGTATCACACACCTTGCAAAGAATCGTTTCGGGACGAATACCCTGATCCAAATCGTGAATCATCCCGCGAAGCATGGGTTTCCACTCAAGGGTCAAGGAGTTGAGATTCTGATCGGATTCCAACATCGGACGGTCATATGGGTTGACGGACATGGAATGAAACGAATCACGATCGATCATCTGATTGAGCACAGCCCATGAATCTCCATGAAACCGATTGCGAACGGAATGACTCAACAACGCAGACACGCCCTGCCACCAACGCCCCACACTGCGTGCCCTGCGACATTGCAATTTGAGATCAAACACACGGTTCCAATGCTCCAGATCCTGAAGATTCAACTGGGCACGCAACCGCAAAGGCAAGGTATCCCACATATCCTTGCCGAACACTTCATACAGCATACCGTAAAGGCAACCCCGGTTATCACCCGTTGCGTAATCACCACCCGGCATCCAGAACGGCGAAAAAGTCGCCACTCGTTGCCAGGATTTCTTTTCAATCCAAAGCACATCCCCTCCCCCAATGGCATCCGACTGACCACCGCGCCCTTCGTCAAAGCACACCCCCATCACGTTCGCATCCGTATCGGCACCATGAAGCGCTGTCATCACATGCGCCAGCTCATGATCAATCTGTTCCTGGGGCAATCCTGTTGAAAGGGCATATTGGGTGGTCAATCCCTGTGGATCCCCATCCGTCAGAAACTTGGTCTGCTGAATATCAAAAAGTCGTTTTCCATCCTGAATGGCGTCAAAGAAGTGATCAAGATTTCCATTCTCTTTCAACGCTCCAAAGGAAGGATTCAAATAGAAACGATCATCCACCCCGAACCCGATGGCCGTATCATTACGCCCCCCAAGAGCCATGAGATGATGAGCATCGCATCCCAGTGGAATTTCAAACGGAGCCGTTCCAAATCCCAGTTGGAGTGCCTGTTTGACACCTCCCAACCGTTGAACCACTGTTCTTGCAGAGGGGCGGAGTACAGGCATGTCGGTCACCAGAATGCAATCAACCATCCCCTCAAACGCCTGAACCGCTTCGTTTACCCGGCAGGCATAGGGCAACTTGTGCTGCAATTCATATGCTACTGCCAATGGCATGTTCAGCAAGTTGAGCAGCAGTTGAAAAATACCGGACTCGGGAAGGCAAACATCCAACACCGAACTGTCAGGCGACAGCAGCTCAGACAAACTCCGCACGCCAGGGCGTCTGGGCAATCGGACACAAGGAGCAGCGGGGGACAAAACCCAATTCCGTTCTTCCGACTCCATCAGGGCAAAAGCATCCGCGGCATCGGGTGTTGACAACATCAGGGCCAATGGAACGTGAGGTTGCCCCAGCAAGGCACGCATGCGGCGAATGGCTTCATCGGAAGTCCCCGCGCAGACAAGCCTGAATCCCGAGACATCCTTGACAGCCAGAAGACGCCCCTGATCCAAAGCCGCAGCCGCCTGGATCAAAGCTTCCCGATGCTGACTGAGTTTCCCTCCCTGGTGATTCAACAACTCCACGTGGGGACCACAAATCGGGCAAGTGTTCAAATGATGCAGGAACCGCCGGTCGCGAGAATTGTCCACTTCGGCCTGACACTGCTCGCACATTCCATACTCCGCAAAAGCCGAATCCTCCCGACTCAACAAGCCCTTATGCCCAACAGAGTACCTCGGACCACATTCAGTGCAGAAGGTGAACGGAAAGAAAAAACGTCGATTGGCGGGATTCAGCATGTCGGCAATGCATTCCGGGCACTGAGCCCGGTCAGGCTGCACCCAACGCCCCTTCTCCTGGTCCTGTTGAGGAGGAAGCATCTTAAACGAAGAATCACCCACCGTTGCGACCGAACTGACCGCCAGGTCGAATCCCGGGCTGGCTTTTCGAATGCGATCGGAAAGCTGACGCTCAAAGGCCCTCAAAGTTCCACGATCCCCCTCCAATTGCACCTCAAACCCTCTTGCATCGGGCTGCATCCACCCCCTCAAATTCAATGACCGCACAATGCGGTAGGTGGCAGGCTGCACTGCCGTTCCGTGGAGATTTCCACGGATTAAAAACCGTTTCCTGATAAATCCTGCCGAAGTGCTTCCCATAGGGTTATCCATTCTTTGTTGTCAACACATTCATCATGCAGGAAATGCTCTGTTGGTTGTGATGAGCATGACACGTCCATTCCTACCGTAGAACATCCTGCTTGATCCCCCCCATCTTGCCCACTCATCAATTGCCATTGAAAGTGCAAAATTTGCTGCCACATCAGATATAAAAGACCTGGAACCGTCATTATTTGCTTTCATTTGCAAAATCTTTGTGAAAGGGGTAATCGATCGGTAACAAACCTGCTCCTTTATGGAAGATGACTCCTTTCGTATTGATCTGACCGACATCGACCGGTTGGATCCTAAAAATGATCGAAATTTTCTTAACGACATCGGCAAACGATTCAGAAAATCGGGTGCCCTGTGGTTGCAAGGCGTATTTAATCCTGAACTCATGCAATCACTGACCAGGGCTTTCCTGGAAAAGTATGCTTCGCTCAGTGAGAAGGAACATCCGGAGCTATGCCAGGATGTGGGGCAGGGAGATCGGAATCTTTACACTGTGGTTCTGGAACCTCCCTTCGATCCCCAGACCTGTATGGATCCTCAAAACTTTTACCCATCCTAAAAACCCTGCTGCACGAACAACTTTTGATTCAAAGCTTCGGCATCGTCTCCGCAAGACCCGGAAGTAAACGACAACCATTGCATGTTGACCACATAGAGTTGTTTGAAGAAATGCCCGGCCTGGGACGCATGCTGCCAAGCTATGCCATCACCGTTGCCATTCCGCTGATTGATTTCAACAACCAGACAGGAACCACCGCCATCTGGCCAGGGAGCCACATGAACCCGGCAAATGTTCCGGATTCAGATGAGAACTTTACCTTTGAAAACGCCGCCATGCCGTCTCCCTCAGCCGGAGACTGTATGCTTTGGGATTTCAGGACCTGGCACTGCGGAACCTCTAATTTGACTCATACAGAGAGACCACTCATCTATCTTTCGGTGACACGCACATGGTTTGAAGACCGTTGTAACTACAATCCGTCATCCGGCAGATACCCTTTGCTGGTGACTCAACGTTTTCTGGATGACTTGAGTCCCGACCAACTGCCACTGTTTGCGGGAGCCAAAGTCAGTGATTCCATTGAAAAGATACGTGAACAGAAAAAGCAGACTGATTCATCAGTCATGTGTAATCCCCAATGAATCCTCTGAGCACGACCGCTCAGGCGTTATTCCAATCGTTGTTGCCAGGACTCGATATTGGTCTCCATGACCGAAAGGAAATCGCCTTGGGAAACCTTACCGCCCTGAGGCCGGAAAACGGTCCACTTGATTTGGCGATCGTCCAGTGCTTTCTGGATATCGGTATTGGGAGTCCCCTCCCACAACATCCATTGAGTCGGCGTCTCCCTGAGGTAATTGTCCAAAGCCTGCCAGGAAGCCTCATCAGGCATGTCATCCGGTTCCCAATGGAGGAAATGCAACTGTAGGTCATACGCGCGTGCCAGGTATTGATAGACGGGATGGGACCCCAACACCGGCGTATCCCCGAATTGCTGCCCCAGCTTTTTCATCGCGGCATTCAGTGACTGAAGGTCGGCCGCGAGCAAACTCAAATTTCGGGCCAAATCTTCCTTATGTTCCGGCCAACGTTTTTGCAGGGCTTCAAAAATGGCTTTTGCCTGCTGCTGAGCCAATCCAAAGTCTAACCACGTCGTAAAAGCCACCCCCGCATGGGAATGCTCCCCTTCCGGTCCGTGCTGATGCGTGGGGCCGTCCTCCTCCATGATCAAACGGTCTTTGTAACTTTGCGAAGTGTCCACCATTCGGGAAGCAGGCAAACTGACTGTCTGGATCCACCCGGCATAATCAGCTCCGTTCAGCAGAATGAGATCAGCCTGTTGATAAGCGGTGATCAGGTCCGCGTCCGGTTCCCAATAAGCGGGATCCGACACATCGTCAGGCGCTGGAAAGACAACTTTTGCCCAGGAAGAATCAACCAGTCTTTCAGCCATATACCTCAATGGCTCGTTGACTGTATAAATCGTGATTGTCCCACTATCGGTAGCGGCAGCGTCCTGAGTGCCGGTTTCACCCGCTGGTTTGCACCCCGGAAGGATCAACAACAAAGAACACAAGCAGGACAACCCTGTAAAAAGCTGCCTGAAACCAACGGAAACCAAAGGTAATTTCATCAGATCGAATCTTGTCAAAATCAGTTTCATTTCTTATGAACCCTTCTCCGCTGTTCCATCAAGCGGAAAACACACACTTACAAAAGGAACCTGAAACGATCAGCAATACGGACTGCCAACGTGGAGAAGAAAACGAATCCTAAGAACTTCTGTGTCCGAAGCACATACCGGGGTATGAGGGCCGTGTTGCGGGATTGGATTTTCATCATCTCGGCGGCTTCAACGGCCATCTGGGTTGACCAATGGTGGTTCACCTTGCTTTCAATCTGGTTCATAGGCTATATCCAGTTCTGCCTGGGTGAAGCCCTGCTGCATGAAGCATCCCATTACAACCTCTTTGAATCCCGGCGATTACACTACATCCTCCAGCCCTTGTTTGCTTATCCGTTTTTTCAGACATTGAAAGGGTTCCAATCAGAACACCACCTGCATCATGTCGATTTGATGGGTTCCGCGGACGAAACCATGAACGACTACGTCCGCTATGGACTCGCGAAAGAATGCCCCAATGTATTTTTCATCTGGTTCATCAAACCCTTCCTGGGCGGTCCCACTTGGTACTATATAAAGAGTGGCCCGGACTTTGACACCCCTTCCAGCCGATGGCAATTGGCACTTTTCTGGATCCCGGTGATCACCGTTTTCGCATGGCTGGGGGCTTTGCATTTGCTTTTGCTGTATTGGTTCGCGCCGTTGGTGTGGCCCTTCCCAATTTTTCAATACTGGTCCGAAATCGAGGAACATTACAACACCCGCAGCGGCGCCCGGTCCAACGTTTCCTGGTTCGACAACTTTTTCAAACACAACGAGGGTTACCACTGGATCCACCACCGCTATCCGTCCGTCCCCTTCTACAAATTGAAAGAAGCCCATCAAGCCCTGACCCCGGCGGGAACCGACATCAGTCGCGGCTTTCTGGAATCCTTCCGGCAAATGGCCACCCCCCAGGCGCCCGCCTGGCCCGGCCACCCCCGGTTGAAACCCGGACCACTCAAAGAACCTGGGACATAGAACTGCTCGAATTAACTTCCCCAAACGAATGGTCTTCGAACAGGTCTTGGCCAACCTTTGAAAATCACCATTGCTTATGAAGACCACAAGGGTGCGCGCGGGGACGACACGCTCTACCGATCAGCCCTTTCTTGTACCATATCGCACTGGGAGAGAATGAGACTTTCCAAGCAGCTTCATAAGACACATAATCATCGCCAATCCCTAAAACCATGAAACAATTAATCTGCCTGCTCAGCCTTTGGCATGCACTCTGTTGCTTTGCCGACAAACGTCCAAACATTGTCTGGATCATTCCTGACGACATGTCCGCCAACTTTTCATGCTACGGCGAAAAGGCCATTGAAACCCCTCACCTTGATCGCCTGGTCGAACAGGGAGTATGTTTCACTCAAGCCCACGTCACTGCTCCAGTCTGTTCCACCTGCCGCTCGGCATTGATCACCGGCATGTACCAGACCAGCATCGGAGCACATCACCACCGAAGTGGTCGCGGCACCAAAAAAATCCATCTGCCATCTCATATCAAACTCGTTCCCCAACTGTTTCAGGAAGCTGGTTACTACACCACCATCAGCAGCTGGCCCATCCGCAAGGGACGCTTCGGAAAAACGGACTATAATTTCGAGTGGGACAAATCGGTTTACAACGGCACCGACTGGGCCGATCGCAAAGAAGGACAACCCTTCTTCGCCCAAATCCACACACCCGGAGGAAAACTCCGTGGCAAAGATGCGTCGGGATGGGAGAAGGTGTCCTCCTCCGCGGAAAAGAAACTCGGATCCCGCACCCCGGTCGACAAGGTCACATTGCCGCCCTACTACCCGAACCACCCGGATATCCTTCGGGACTGGGCGGCTTATCTTGATTCCGTGCGCATGACCGATGTCATGGTCGGGGAAGTGATTGATCGATTGGAAAAAGAAGGCATCAGGGAAAACACCCTGGTCATCTTCATGACCGATCACGGTATCAGCCATGCCAGAGGCAAACAGTTCCTCTATGATGAAGGCACGCATGTTCCCCTGGTGATCAGTGGCCCCGGCATCGAAGCCGGCAGTACCCGAACGGATGTCGTCGAACACATCGATATCTCGGCGATTTCCCTGGCTGCTGCAGGAATCAAGATCCCGGAACACATGCAGGCACGAGATATTTTGGCCGACGACTACTCCCCACGCAAAGCAGTCTTTTCCGCCAGGGATCGATGCGATGAAACAGTGGACCACATCCGATCCGTCCGAACCGAATCCTTCAAATACATCCGCAACTTCCTCCCGGAACGCCCCTACCTGCAACCCTGCCGCTACAAAGATGCCAAAAGCATCCTGATGGCACTGAGAGATTGGAATGTACAAGGCAAATTAAACAACACTCAAGTCCTCCTGTTCCGCGAAACACGTCCAAGCGAAGAACTCTACGACCTGAGCAAAGATCCCCACGAAATCACCAATCTGGCAAGTCATCCCGAATATAAAACCAAGCTGAAGGAAATGCGACGACGCCTCAACCGCTGGATGCGCCGCACGAACGATCAGGGCCGCACCCCGGAAAGCCCCGAGAAGTATGACAGCGACATGGAGGTATATCTTCAGAAAAACAGGCAAAATGCAGATCAAACACAACTGAAAACCCTCGAAAAAAACATCGCACAAATGAAGCAATGGGCATCAGAAGGAAAGTAATTCCACGCCCCGCACCATGAGCGAAGTCACGCTGATTCTGGAAGAAATCGCCGAAGGCAATGCCAAGGCGGCACAGCGTCTGTTGCCGTTGGTCTATGAAGAGCTGCGCAAACTGGCCTCTTCCCGCATGGCACAAGAACGCCCGGGAAACACCCTTCAACCCACCGCACTCGTGCATGAAGCCTGGTTGCGCCTGGGAGGTGACGATCAACCTGAGTGGAAGAACCGCAGCCATTTCTTTTCCGCCGCCGCCGAAGCCATGCGCCGGATCCTTGTCGAACGAGCCAGGCGTCGCCTCGCTGCAAAACGAGGCGAAGGCCAAATACCAGTCGACCTGCATGAGATTGAAATCCCCATCCCCACACAGGACGACGATGGACTCCTGCGCATCCACGAAGCCCTGGAAAAGTTGTCCCAAGCGGATCCACAAAAGGCAGAATTGGTCAAGCTCCGCTATTTCATGGGAATGAACTACAAAGAAGCCGCCACCGCTCTCGGCATCGCCATCCCCACCGCCAAACAATGGTGGGCCTACGCCCGCGCCTGGCTGTCCGTGGAACTCAACCACCACAGGTAGAACGTGTCGTCTCAAGCTAGTAGCCTCATGACTCCAGACGGTGGATGAATTTGAAAAGTATCATTCAACCAACTCAAGATATTTCACGCCCCCTGAGTCAGCAGGCATCATTTTCTCGATACGTCGATCCAGCGTGGCAAGTTTCCCCCCCCGAATCATAGCCAGGCCCAATAAGTATGCATCGGTGATTTGCTGATGCCCCACCAAACGGACACCCGTGATGGAAACTGCCCCTGACATCGTTTGATCACATTGCCAAAATGAGTGTTCCTTGGTCGAAGTATTCGCCTCCAGCAATTCGACCGCTTCCAATGGGCGCACGGCGTCACGCGAAAAAGCGGGATTGGAAACTATCCGGATAAAACCAGCCTGAGTCAGCGGGCAGGTCGCCCAGCCCTTGCGTCGATTCTGTAGGAACCAATCAACCGCCAGTTGATGATGCGCATGGCTCGGCCACAGCAACGCAATCAACATATTGGTATCCAACAGAAAACCGGTCATAAACCTTCCGATTCAAGACGACGCACATCATCCGTCGTCACGGTTGGAGTGTCATGAGGTAATGCGAACATCAACAATCCATCCTGTTCAGTCTTGGATGCAGGTGCAGCCAATCCTTTACGCAAATAATCAGAAACGGCCCTCCCCAAGGATGTTCCCCGCAATTTTGCCTGCTGGGAGACAATCTCCATCAAATCATCATCAATACTCAAGGTCGTCCTCATATGAAAATGATGCAGTTAACTAAAATTGATGTCAACCGCATAAAAAAGCATCATAAACGATCCAAGTCACATAAAAAAATATCGTTAAGTTCCCCGGATGTCATTGGGAAAAAGACCGGTTAACGGCCCTGTCAGCCAACAAATTTACGTCCATGCGCTTAAATTTCAGGGCACTGGAACCACTGAACACAAACCGATATTTACGCCCGGTCTCGGCTATTAATGCGTGGACTTCATTTAGAAGCATCGGTAGTCGCTGCATTTCAACCACCACAATCCAGTCGTCTTTGGGGTGCACTTCCACATGCTGACGAAACGACTCCGGCTGACGCATTAACTCCAAAAGTGTCTGCATACGTAGCAGATCAAACCACAAAGCCCCTGGCAAAACTTGGCGCAACCAGGTGGATTTCCCCGTACCACGCGGACCGAACAAGAAAGACGAATGATCCGGCACTTTGAACCTACGTGTAAACATTACCAGCATATTGACGGTAAATTTGATCCCAAGCTATGCATTTTTACCAATTAACTGTCAAAGGCTTCATCTTCGAAAATCTCATAGATACCGCCTGTACAGAGATGCAATAAATGAAATCCTGTAAATCCAGTTCATCCTGTCCAAAAAAATTCACTTTCCGATATACTTTTCCCATCCTGATAACGCATTGAAAGTATATGGACCAACAACCATCCACTCCACCGGATCCGATCCAGCGGGAACAAGCCCTGTTCGCCGCTGCGCTGGAACGTGCCTCGGAAGACCGGGCCACTTTCCTGGACGGCGCCTGCCATGACGATCCGGAGCTGCGCCAACGCTTGGAAACTCTCCTGGCTGCCAATGATGATCCTGATTCCCTGCTCCCAGAGGATTTGACAGCAGACGCTACCCACGAAAGCCCCTTCCACGACGAAGCCGTCGGCCAGACATTGGGCAGGTATAAGCTACTAGAACGCGTCGGTGAAGGGGGCTACGGCGTGGTCTACGTCGCCGAACAAACCGAACCCGTCCGCCGCCGTGTCGCGCTCAAGGTCATCAAACTAGGCATGGACACCAAACAGGTCGTCGCCCGATTCGAAGCCGAACGCCAGGCCTTGGCGCTGATGGATCATCCCAACATCGCCAAGGTGCTGGACGCGGGCACTACCGAACAAGGACGCCTCTACTTCGTGATGGAACTGGTGCGAGGAATCAAAATCACGGACTATTGCGACCAGGAAAAGATGCCCACGAAAGAACGCCTCGACCTCTTCATCAAAGTCTGCCATGCGATCCAGCACGCTCACCAAAAGGGCATCATCCACCGCGACATCAAACCTTCCAACATCCTGGTCACGCTCCACGACGGCGTTCCCGTTCCCAAAGTCATCGATTTCGGCATCGCCAAGGCAACCGAAGGTCGTTTAACGGACGCCACCGTTTACACACAACTCCACCAGTTCATCGGCACTCCTCCTATATGAGCCCCGAACAGGCGGAGATGAGCGGACTGGACATCGACACGCGCTCCGATATTTACAGCCTCGGGGTACTACTCTATGAAATGCTCATTGGCAAAACGCCTTTCGACGGCAAGGAGTTAGTGTCCATGGGCATCGATGCCATGCGCAAGACCATTCGTGAATCCGAACCGGCCAGACCATCCACACGGCTTGCCACATTGCAGGGAGAAGAGTTGACTTCAACTGCAACGAGTCGAGCATCTGAAATTTCTACCTTGGCGCACTTGCTGAAAGGCGATCTGGACTGGATCGTGATGAAGTGTCTGGAGAAGGATCGGCAGCGTCGGTACGATACGGCCAATGCCCTCGCAGCGGATATCAAACGGCACTTGAGCAATGAACCCATCATCGCACGTCCCCCTTCAGGTATTTACCGTTTTCAGAAAGCCTGGAAACGCAACAATGTGATCTACTCGGCGACCGCCCTCGTTATCCTGTCGGTCATTGGAGGTCTATCCCTGGCAACGCTTGGATTCTGGAGGGAAAACCAGACAAAGAGTTTATTACTCAATAAATCCCTACAAGCCAGTCAAGTCGCTAAACTGCTGGAGGCGTTGGTTACCAAAACCATTCCGGACATGCATCTCAGGGGAAACACTCAGGGAGCCATTGCACTGATCGACCGAGCAGATGGACTAATTTCCTCCGCTCTCACTCATTCCCCGAGCACGGAATTAATGCTCCGCATCCCACTCATGAATGCCCAAGCAGAACGGTTGAGAAATTTCAAAGGAGCGGCTCATCAGGGCGCACATATCAAGGCTCTCCTGGATCAAGTCTCAGATGAGGAAATCCCCATCCCACACTGGTGGGGTGATTCGCGTGCTTTACCACCTCGACCATGGTGGCGTATCGTCGTGGCATACAATCAGGCAAACAGCCAAACAGCCACCGACCCAAACACTCCACCCGACCTAAAGCCTCTGATTGATTTAGAGCAGGAATTCACCAACAGTAAACCACCTGCCCCCCTGCTAGCTGCTGTTGCAAAAGTTTTTCGAGGATGGACACTCCTGCTATCCGGAAGCCAAAAGTCCGAGGAAATCGAGCAAATCATAAAAGAAGCATACGATCAAATTCCTGAACCTTTGAAAAGAGAATGGTTCGCGCTAGCAGCAATGACCTTGCGCTGCGAAGCGCTGCTGGATCAACAGAAATATAGCGAAATGGAATCTTTGATAACAGAGGAGCTGAAGCATTCATTTTCGAAGCGATCCAATGCCGGAGAACGGGACTCGCACATGAAGTTGGCAGGCCTCCTTATCATGGCTCTCTGTCCTCAGGAAAAATTTGGTGAAGCATTCCAAATATTACAGATGCAGATCGCCGCCGTAAAGGGCAGCTCCATCGATCAGGAAGAAAAAGACCAACGCTTGATCAGGCTACAGCATTTGGAAGGCGAGGTGTATGCACGCTCTGGACAAAGTGACCGAGCGCTGGAAATATTGGAAGATGTCGCGGAAAACCAAGATTCTCACCCCGCCTATTGGCTTCGAGCGGCCTTGGTGGCGGCGGGCATCGGAGACCACGAAGCCCACGATCGTTTAAGCAGCTTGGCAATAATTCGCTTCGCTTCTTCAACCGATGGCAGAGGGAGCCTTTGGATTGCGAAGGGACTCCTACAACTATCTCCGGATCGGTTGAAACTGGCCATAGCCAAAAAACTTGTTGATCAGGCAGGTGGCAGTTTGGATTGGGTGAGCAGAATGACATTCCATTTTGTCAAAGCAGAACTCGAACTGCGCTTGGGAAATTACCCGGAAGCAGCAAAGGAAGCCACGCGCTATCTCGAAGAATCCTCAACCGGATATGGTTCCCGTTATGCTTCTTCGGAAGCATTCTCTGCCAGCGCCAACTTCATCCGAGCCATCGCAGAAGCACATCAAGACCATCATCGGCAAGCATTGGAGGATTTCAACAAAGCCCACACCCATTTGAATGCCACTTTAGGGCCTGACCGAGGTTATCATTGGTATGAATCCTACCACGCCCAGGCACTACTGCGGGAAGCAACCGAGCTATTCGAGGAAAAAGGTATGAAACCCGTGATAATATCCCCCTGAACTAAACGAAACAGCTGAATCCCTTCGTGGCTTCGTGACTTTGTGTGAGAACAAAAAAACACCCATCATCAAATGAAAGTTTCACCTGATGATGGGTTTAAATTCCAACCGAATGAACTACTCGCTCTTCTGCTCTTTTTGAGGGGCTCGGAGCTGGATGTGCAGATCCCTCAGTTGCCGGTTTTCGGCGGTCCCAGGTGAATCGGTCATCAAGCAGGTACCTTTGGCCGTCTTTGGAAACGCGATGACGTCACGGATACTGTGGGTGCCGCAAAGAATGGCGATCAGGCGATCAAAGCCAAGGGCAATCCCGCCGTGCGGGGGACACCCGAAACGGAATGCCTCCAGCATATATCCAAAACGTGCCTTGATCAGGTCTTCCGGCAACTGCAGCACTTTTTCAAAGATGGTGCGCTGGACCTCTGGTTGATGAATACGAATCGATCCCCCACCCAACTCCACGCCGTTGACCACCAGGTCATAGTGTTGACCGCGCACTTTCTTCGGATCGGATTCCAGGAACGGAATATCTTCCTCAACAGGCGCGGTGAAAGGATGGTGGCTGGAATACCAGCGGTTCATTTCCTTGTCGAAACTCAACAACGGGAACTCAATCACCCACAGAAAATCAAAACGGTTGGGATCAATAGTCAACTTGCCTTTCTGCTGTAGCAAATCCGCACATTGCAGGCGAATGCGACCCAATACTTCACAGGCAGCCAACCATTCGTCAGCGGCAAAAAGAATCAAATCACCATCCTCAATTTTCAGGGTTTCCTGAAGAGCCGCTTTTTCTTGGTCGCTGAAGAATTTGACAATCGGTGACTTCCATTCTCCATTTTCGACCTTGATGTAAGCAAGCCCCTTGGCGCCATGACTGATCGCCAACTGGGTCAGCCCTTCCATCTGGCCCTGAGTCACATCGGCGAGTCCCTTGGCGTTCATGGCCTTGATCACGCCACCGCGCTCGATGGTGCCGCTGAACACTTTGAAAGAACTCGTTTTGAACGTTTCGGAAAAATCATGCATCTCCAAACCGAAACGGGTGTCGGGCTTGTCGATACCGTAGGTGTTCATCGCCTCTTCAAACGTGATGCGTTTGAAAGAAGTTGGGATATCCATGTTCAAAGCGCTTTTCCAGATGCGCCCCATCAAGCCTTCGATCAGGCTGTAGATATCCTCTCGATCAATAAAGGACATTTCAATGTCGACCTGGGTGAACTCAGGCTGGCGATCGGCGCGCAAATCCTCGTCACGATAGCAGCGGGCCAATTGGAAATATTTCTCCACACCGGACACCATCAGAATCTGTTTGAATTGCTGAGGGGATTGCGGCAGCGCGTAAAAATGGGAGGGGTGCAGGCGGCTCGGCACCAGAAATTCGCGGGCGCCTTCGGGGGTGGACTTGAACAAGGTGGGCGTTTCCACTTCCAGAAAGCCTTCTTCATCCAAAAACACACGGGAAGCGGTAGCGACTTTACTGCGTAAACGCAGATTGTGGATCATCTCCGGGCGGCGCAGATCCAGGTAGCGGTATTTCAATCGCAGCTCTTCGTTGACCTTGGAAGCCGTTTCCGGATCGTCCACGGGAAAAGGCAGAACATCGGCGGCATTGAGCACTTCCATGGATTCCACCATGACTTCGACTTCGCCGGTGGGGATTTTGGAATTATCAGTGCCCTCCGGACGTTTCCGGACTTTACCGGTGACGGAGATGACACTTTCACTGTGCAGAGACGCGGCGGCGTCGAACAGATCAGCGGGAAGATCCGATGGATCAAAAACAGTCTGAGTACGACCTTCACGGTCGCGAATGTCGATAAACAACACACCCCCCAGATCACGTCGTGAGTGCACCCAGCCATTAAGGGTGACGATCTGATCAATGTGTTGCGTTCTGATTTCGTTGCAATGAATCGTGCGTTTCTTCATGGAACCTAAACCGATGGGCCATTCAACAGGACACCCAATCGAGCGAACTGTTTTACCGCATTTCGGGATAAATCAAAGCAAAAACCATAGAATCTTGAGTATTGAAAGTCCGGAACCATCGGAACGATTGCTTTTGAATACAGCATTGTCCAAACTCTCAGCCAAATGAAAGAAACCAGGTATCGTATGGTATGGGTGACCGCTCCCGATCTGGAGACCGCGCGTCATTTGGTGAAAGGTGCGGTGGAACGCCGACTGGCGGCCTGCGGAAAGGTGCTCTCGCAAGTCGAATCCCACTACTGGTGGGACGGCAACTTGGAATGCGGTCAGGAATACCAGTTGGTGTTTAAAACAGCCCAAAACCGCTTGCAGCAGTTGACGGATTGGGTGGTTGAGCAGCACCCGTATGAAGTTCCCGAGTGCGTGGCGGTTCCGATTGTGGAGGGGCATCCGCCCTACCTGAACTGGCTTCGGTCTGAGACCGAAGCTGTTTGATCAGACCGATCTGTCTGATCGGTCGGATCGGACCGATCACCCTGTCGGCTAATCGCCGACGAAGGCCTGGTGGGCTGCTTGCAGGGCTTGTTCCGCTTTTTCGCTGCCGATTACCACGGAGATTTTGATCTCGCTGGTCGAGATCATCAGGATGTTCACTCCTGCCTCGGAAAGCACTTCGAAAAGTTTGGCTGCCACACCTGAGTGACTGCGCATGCCAACCCCTACGACCGATAGTTTGCAAATGTTTTCGTCATCGCGGAGGTTTTCAAAACCGATCTTTTCTTTAAGGTCCGACAAGACCCGGCGCGCCTTGCTTAAATCGGTTTTCTCGACGGTGAAGGAAAGGTCCGTCGCACGTTTGCCGCTTTCGTGACTGACGTTCTGCACGATGACATCCACATTCACGGCGGCCTCGCTGAGGGGTTTGAAGATGGAGGCGGCCACGCCCGGGTGATCGGGAACAGTTTCCAGTGTTACCTTGGCCTGATTCTTGTCGAGCGACACGCCGCGCACGACCACATTTTCCATGTCGGGAGTGGATTCTTTCACAATGGTTCCTGGATTATCGTTCAAACTCGATCTCACTTCAAAAACGACTCCAAATTTCTTGGCAAACTCAACGGATCTGGACTGCATCACCTTGGCTCCGGAACTGGCAAGTTCGAGCATTTCATCGTAGGAGATGAGGTTCATTTTTTTGGCATCCTTTACGATGCGGGGATCGGCGGAGTAAACGCCGTCCACATCGGTATAAATCTGGCAAAGGTCGGCTTTCAAAGCGGCTGCCATCGCTATGGCCGTCAGATCCGATCCCCCACGACCCAATGTCGTGATCTGGCCTTCTGTCGTGCGGCCCTGAAAGCCCGCCACGATGACCACATTCCCCAGGTCCAACAGTTTGTGTACCTGTTCAGGAGTGATGTTTTTGATTTTTGCCTTGGAGTGGATGCCGTCTGTGGTGATGCCTGCCTGGGCTCCGGTGAGGGATGCGGCCGGGATGTCCAACGCATGCAGCGCCATCGCCATCAGCGCAATGGTCGTCTGCTCGCCGGTCGCCAGCAACATGTCCATTTCGCGCTCGGCAGGAGTGTCTGTCATCTCCCTGGCCAGTCCAATCAGTTTATCGGTCACACCGCTCATCGCGGAAACGACCACGACGACCTGATCTCCTTTGCGTCGGTATGAGGCCACCCGTTCGGCGACCGCTTTGATCCGTTCCGGGTTGGCGACCGAGGTGCCACCATATTTCTGGACAATCAATGCCATGCTCAGTCTTCTTCTCTATAATCCGATCAACTTGGTAACGGCCTGCAAATTCGCTTCGCAAACATCCGGTTGCCTGGCCGAACACTTGATGGCCCGGTCGGGATCTTTCAGCCCGTGTCCGGTCATGGTTGCGGTAATGACACTGCCTTCGGGGATTTTGTTCGCCTTGACGCACTTGATCAATCCGGCCAAAGGAGCGGCGCTGGCCGGTTCCACAAAAACACCCTCGGTGCGGGCAACCATTTGATACGCCTCTACAATTTCTTCATCCGTCACCTTATCGATCCAGCCCTCGGAATCCTTGATCGCGGCATTGGCGGCTTCCCAGCTGGCGGGGTTTCCGATGCGAATGGCCGTGGCCAGGGTTTCGGGGTTGTCGTAGGGGTGGCCGTCCACGATGGGTGCAGCGCCTGCGGCCTGATAACCACACATCTTCGGTGTTTTCGAAACGATACCCGCTTCATGAAATTCCCTGTATCCCCTCCAGTAAGCGGTGATGTTCCCGGCGTTGCCAACAGGTAGAAAGTGAAAATCCGGTGCGCGGTCCAATTGATCGCAGATTTCGAAAGAGGCCGTTTTCTGTCCTTCGATACGGACGGGATTGATGCTGTTGACCACCTCCACCTTGCCCGTTTCGCCCAATTCGCGAACGATGCGGAGGGCGTCGTCGAAGTTGCCATTGATCGCGATGGTTTGAGCCCCATACATCAGGGCCTGGGCCAGTTTGCCCATGGCGATGTTGCCATCCGGCAGCAGCACCACGCATTTGAGGTTGGCTCTTGCGGCATACGCGGCTGCGGAAGCGGAGGTGTTGCCCGTGCTGGCGCAAATCACGACTTCGGCCCCTTTTTCCTTGGCCTTGCTGATGGCCATGGTCATGCCTCGATCCTTGAAGGAAGATGTCGGATTCAATCCTTCATATTTCAGGTAGAGATCAAACTCACCTCCGATGGCGCGCACGAAGTTGTCGACTTTGATCAACGGCGTGTTGCCTTCGTTCAAGGAAATCACCGGAGTGGATTCACTGACCGGCAGATGAGTTGCGTATTGCCGGATGAGTCCTTGCCAATAGGGTATGGATGGGTGTGCGGATGGCGTTTGCATGCAATTATTCTTCAAAATTCTCGACCCGGATGACCTTGGGCTGACCCCGCACAACTTTGAGTTTCCGGATTTGCTTCACGGCAGTCTCCATGGCGCCGACCTTGGCATCATGCACCATCAATATCAGGGGAACCATGTTCCCTTCGTGCCCTTCCGGCTGGATGATGGATGAAATACCGATCTTGGCTTTGGCCAGAATGGCTGTGATCTGAGACATGGTACCAGGACGGTCCACGACATTCAATCGCAGATAAAATGGTGACACAGTATCTTCCCACGGAGAAACACTCCCATCTTCGGCATGTGGGCTGAATGGAGGGATACGATTGTGGGTCTGGTGTTTCAGATCCAGCGCGGCGTCCGCCAAATCACTGACCACAGCGCTGGCTGTGGCGTCCTGCCCTGCCCCGCGTCCATAGTAGAGCGTTTCGCCGACGATATCCCCACCGATGTAGACGGCATTGAACACATCCTGCACGCCCGCCAACACATGTCCGTTGGGCACCAGGGTGGGGCAAACTGAAATCTGAACCGCATTCGCGGACTTTTTACCAGGCGCCGGTTTGATGCTGGCCAGCAACTTGATGTCATAGCCAAGCTGCTTGGCAAATTGGATATCGAGTTGGGAAATGTCCCGAATGCCTTCGACGTGAATCTGCTCCGGCGGGATCCAGAAGCCATGAGCCAGTGATCCCAGAATGCCCGCTTTATGCATCGCATCCAATCCGTCGACATCCAGCGAAGGTTCGGCTTCGGCGTATCCCAGACGTTGGGCGTCTTCCAGCACACTTTCAAAATCACACCCCTCACGCTTCATGCGGGTGAGGATGTAGTTACAAGTGCCATTAAGGATACCGTAGATGTAGGGAAACTGATTTCCTATCAATCCTTCGCGCAGGACTTTAATGATCGGTATGCCGCCCGCCACACTGGCTTCATAATAAAGGTTTGTGCCGTTTTTTGTAGCCAGAGAGAACAATTCCTCCCCGTGCTCCGACAACAGAGCTTTGTTGGCGGTCACCACAGGTTTCCCCTGCGACAAGGCGCGTTTGACAATCTGTCGGGCGATTTTAACCCCACCGACCAGCTCAACGATCAGATCGGTCTTCGGATTGTCCACGACGGGTTTCCATTCGGTGGAGAGGTGTTTCCTGGCGATCTGGACGTTGCGCTTCTTTTTAAGATCACGCACGACCACGTTGCGGATCGACAAGCCGACACCAAGACGTGAAGCGATCAGGCGACCGTTTCGTTTCAACGCCTGGTAAACGCCGCCGCCGACCGTTCCTCCGCCGATGATTGCAACATTGATTTGTCCCATAAAACAAAGGGAATGAAATTGCACGATTCCCAATGCCCCGACAAATGCAAAATGCATAAAAATGGACTTAAAACGGAAAAATCTTTATGAAATCCCGTTTTTCCATAGATTCCATCCCGTCCAATTGAGCGAAATGCACCCGACCACACACATGAACCAATCAAGCACACCCACCGTTCGTCTGGGTAAACTGACGCGGAGAGAGTTCCGAAACCGCATGCAGAATGGAGAACTCAAGGCCTGCATTCTTCCCGTGGCGGCCATTGAACAACACCTGGAACACATGGCCATGGAACATGACTGGCGCAGTGTGAATGTCATGGCGGAACAGACGGCAGCCCGTTTGTCCCCCCATGTTCTGGTTGCCGAAGGCCTGATGGCTGGAATCAGCGAACACCATATGAGGCATCCGGGTACCTTGACCCTCAAACCAGGCGTTTTTTTGTCGGTGGTCTCAGATCTGATCGAAAGCCTGGTCCGGGCCGGCTTTCAAAACATCCTTGTTCTGAACGGGCATGGCGGCAATGTCATCCCCTGCCAACAAACCTGGGACCAGTTTCTGCGCTACTTTCAGGTCAACCTGCATTTCATGTCCTATTGGGACGTATTAACACAGCAGGACGCTGAAGAACTCCTCACATCCGGCCATCGGCTTCCGGAGGATTTGCCCGGTCATGCCCAGGAGTTTGAAACATCGGTGGCGCTGAAATGGTTTCCTGAAAATGTCAGGCAAGACGCTCTGACCGATCAGCAGGATCACACCCCAGCCGAAGCCACAATGGAAAAAGGCGAAGCATTCACCCAAAGGATTGTGGACCGCTTAACGGATTATCTCAATGACATGATCGACGGCAAACGCGTTCAACCCGTCCCCCCGTTTCATCCGTGACGATAAACTACCAGGGTGTTTTGTTGTATTAACTGCGGATGGTGCAGATGAACGCAGATGTGCGGAACAAGCAAAATGACTGACTCAATGCGATTGATCCCCAGGTACTGATTTACCCCTGAATAAAGCAAAGCGACTCTAAAAAATCTGCGTCAATCTGCGCAATCTGCGGTTCAAACCTAAGAATAAGACCACCCGCGATCAGCGAGAATCTCCTGCCCCGTCAATGCGCTGCTGGCTTCCGAGGCCAGGAACATGGCCACCTGGGCGATTTCAGCGGGCTGCAGAAGCTCCGGCATGCATTGCGCTTTTCGGATCATTTTCTTGACCGAGGCATCCACGAATTGTTTGAGCTGACGCTCTGTCATGATCCAGCCGGGTGAAAGGGTGTTTACCCGAATCCCTTTGGGGCCCAGCTCACGCGCCAAAGACCGGGTGAAACCGATGATGCCGCCTTTGGTGGACACATAAGCGGTCATGGGCGTGGGGCCGATGTGAAAGGTGATGCTGGCAAAGTTGACAATCGAAGCCCCTTTCTTCAACCAGGGTAATGCCGATTGCACGGTCAAAAAGTAGGCCCTCAAATTGCGTGCGAACAAATCATCCCACTGCTTGCTGGTCATGGATTCGAACTCAATCCTCGGATCGGAAGCGGCATTGTTGATGATCACATCGATCCTTCCTTCCATTTTCCCCACCTGTTTCACCCAGGATCGAATCGACGCTTCCCGCTCAAGATTCAGCTTTCGAAATCCAGCACGACCACTGAGGGATTGGGCAAGTTTTTTGCCGGCCGCTTCATCCAGATCACAAAAGTAAACCTTGGCACCCTGTTGGCAGAACGACTCGACCATGGAAGCTCCGATACCATTGGCTCCCCCGGTGATGAGCACCACTTTGCCGGAAAGATCCTGATAAACAGCATCCATGATCAACTATTCATCCAGACCAAAGATTGCGTGTGCAAACTCGCGAGCCACGAAGGGTTGAAGATCGTCCGGTTGCTCACCCACTCCAATGAATTTGACCGGGATTTTCAGTTCGTTTTGGATGGCAACCACCATGCCTGCTTTGCTGGTGCCATCCAGTTTGGTGATGACCAATCCGGTCAAGGGAACCGCTTTATTGAATTCACGGGCTTGATTCAAGGCGTTCATCCCGGTTGTGGCATCCAGAACGAGCAATGTTTCATGAGGCGCACTTTCGAGTTTCTTCCCCATCACACGGTGCACCTTTTGCAATTCCTGCATCAGATTGTGCTTCGTATGCAAGCGCCCGGCCGTATCGATGAGCAGGTAATGCGCCTTTTTGGAAAGTGATGAAGAAACAGCGTCATGAGCCACCGCGGCAGGGTCGGCGCCATAATCCCCCATCGTGAGAGGCACGTCGAGGCGCTCACTCCAGACCTTCAACTGATCGATGGCAGCTGCCCGGAACGTGTCACAAGCTGCCAGATTGACGGTTTTGCCCTGTTGCTTCAAGCGGTTGGCCAGTTTGGCGCAGGTGGTGGTTTTACCAGTTCCGTTTACACCGACCATGGAAATAACCGTAAGATCGTCGCCCTGATCCAACAAAGAAGGATCACCGGAAGACAGGGCTTTCTCCACTTCATCCGCTGCCACTTTGACAAAATCAAATTCACCCTTCCCTTTGGATTCGTAAGCCTTGCGGGTGGCTTCGATAATCCTGAGCGTCATGGTCATGCCAAAATCGGCCGAAAGCAGGGCGGCCTCCAGCTCCTCGGCGCTGTCCGCCGTCAATTTCGGCGACCGCGTGACAATGCGTTTGATCTCGTGGACCAGCTTGTTCTGGGTCTTGCCCAGACGCTCCTTTAGTTTTTGAAAAAATCCCATCTTATTGCTGATTGTATCGTCAACAGCGCTTAAATAACGCAAGCGACGGCGGATTGTCCATGTTCTTTCTTCCCGAGCGCTTCCGCAAACGACTCGAACTCTGCAGCCGGCAACATGGTTTTCCCCATGCGGGGACCACCTGAAATGTGGCCATGACAATCCGAACCTCCAGTCGCCACCAATCGATATTTGGTCGCAAAATGCCGATATTTCTTCACCAGACTCGGTTTGTGAGCCGTGTGATACACTTCCAATCCGTCCAGACCCTGACTGGACAGATCCACCACGAACTCATTGGATATCCCCAGCCCGGGATGCGCCAACACCGCCATCCCGTGATCGGCATGAATGGCTCGGATCATCTCAGACGTGGATGGATATTCCGAGGGAACCCACCCGGGTTTGCCATCCCGTAAAAACTTGCGAAAAGCATTGCTGACATTGCTGACCACCCCATGTTCTACCAACGCACGCGCCACATGCGGCCTTCCCGGCGCGTCACATTGGATGCCTGCCAACACGGATTCAGCATCCCAGTCAATACCATGTTCAGTCAGGCGGTGCACCATCTGGCGCACCCGGTTTTGACGGCGTTCTTGAAATTCCTTTACCTTTCTCTTCAGGACATTCAATTCCGCATGCGGAAAATAACCCAGCAGATGCACCTCCTGGCCTTGATGCCGGGTGGACAACTCGATGCCAGGAACCCAGCGAATCCCCTGCTGTTGACAATGCCGCCCCATCTCCTCCCAGCCGTCCGTCGTGTCGTGATCGGTCAGAGCCAGTGCGCGCAGTCCCAATTCCGATGCGCAACCTACAATCTCTTCAGGCGAAAAGGTGCCGTCCGAAAAATGACTGTGCAAATGGAGGTCCGCAAACATCAAGGAGTGTCGGGCTTTTTGATTGGAGTGCGTGATGGACGCAGGATGTCCTGACGCACACGATCAAGGATGCCGTTGACGAACTTGCCACTGTCCTTGGTCGAGAACCGTTTCGCGATCTCGATGGCTTCATTCAAGCTGACCACCGGAGGGATGTCTTCCCGGAAAAACAACTCGTAAACCGCCATGCGCAAGACATTCCGATCGACCACCGCCATACGGCTCATGTCCCAGTTGCGAATATATTTCTGCAATTTGAGGTCCAGCTCCTCGCGATGCTCCAGCACCCCGCGAATCAAGGTCTCCGCGAAAACCCTGAGTGATGCATCTCTTGTGGATGGCGGAGGAAGTTCAATTTCCTTGCCCCAAGTTGCTTTGCCGCGCTCATAACCCGATTCGGAAAGCCGATGCGTATCCCAAAACTGATTCAGAGTTTGAGCCAGCTCTTGTTCATCGCCCGGATTCAAATCGTATTGAAACAGGAATTGAATAGCCCGTTCGCGCGCTTCTCTTCTTAAGCCCATGATAATTTGCGATTCTTCATGCCGTCATGACCCCGTGTCGACTGATACAAGACCCGGCAGCTTGTCCCCGCCTTACCAGCAGGACAATCACCTTCATCCAAGACATGCTTGAACCCGTCCTCAATACTTGGGAACCGAGGCATCAATTTCTTCGGACCACGCAGTGATGCCGCCTTTGACACTCTTGAGATGTTTGAATCCCTGTTGACGCAGGAACATCAGCGCTTTCATGGATCGCACACCCGCTTTGCAGTGGATGTAATAACTCTGGTTCGGGTCCAGTTCTGTAAATTTCTCATGCAAGGTGCTCAAAGGCACCAATGGCACATCGTTCACACAGGCGATCTGATATTCGTCCTGTTCGCGAACATCGATGACTTTGATGTTCAGCGATGCATCATCCAAAGCTTTCTTCATGTCCTGAACCGTGACTTCGTCAGGATGCGCGCCCGGATCTTCGGGCTCGTCCGGAATGCCGCAAAACTGGTCGTAATCGATCAATTCTGTGATGCTTGGATTGTCGCCACAGATCGGACACTTCGGATCCCGGCGCAATTTCAATTCGCGAAACTTCATGTCCAGAGCGTTGTAAGTCATCAGGCGTCCAATCATCTTCTCACCGGCATCCAAAGCCAGCTTGATGATTTCGGTCGATTGCAAACAACCAATCACACCGGGCAGAACCCCCAATACGCCGCCTTCCGCACAGCTGGGAACCATTCCGGGAGGCGGTGGTTCAGGATACAAACAGCGGTAACAGGGCCCGCCTAAATGAGGTGCAAACACACTCAACTGCCCTTCGAATCGAAAGATACTTCCGTAAACATTAGGCTTTTTGAGCAGCACACAGGCGTCATTGGTGAGGTAGCGGGTTGGGAAATTATCGGTCCCATCCACCACAATGTCGTAATCCTTGATGATATCCAGAGCGTTTTCACTGGAAAGGCGGGTGTTATGGATGACGACTTCGGTGTTGGGATTGATCTCGGCGAGTGTTTCCTGGGCGGAAACAGCCTTGGGGCGGTCAACGTCCTTTGTTCCATGGATGATCTGACGCTGCAAATTCGAAAAATCAACCACGTCAAAATCCACTATCCCAATCTTGCCGATACCTGCGGCAGCCAGATACATGGCAATGGGAGAGCCCAATCCGCCCGCGCCGATGCACAGCACGGAGGAACCTTTGAGTTTCTTTTGCCCAGCCATCCCGACCTCAGGCAGGATGAGATGGCGCGAATAACGTCGTATTTCGTCGTTTGTCAATTGCATATCGCCTTGTCAATCAGGCGGACATCTTAACGCACATGTTGGACAAATCAAGGTCCGCGCACAAAAAAGGTGAACGGAGCCAAATCCTGCCTTGCATCCGACTTTAAAGCAATACGATGACAGAGCCGCTTGACTTGGCGTCAGGGCTTTCCTAGCCTCGCAGTTACATGAAGAAGAGATGGATCATAATGTGTCTCACGGCATTCCTAACCGCCGGCATCCCTTACCGTTGCCCTGCGCCCCTGATCTTCACCCCGGGTGAAGGCTGGAGTTACGAAACTCCAGGCAGCGCCGGGGAGTGGATGCGTGACCGCGCGGAAGACCAGTTGAATGCGGCTCAGGAGTTTTATGATCAACAAGATTACAAGACCGCCCTGAAAGCATCCAAACGAGTCATCCGTCAATGGCCCTTCTCTGATTTCGCGCCCGATGCCCAATACCTCTCCGGGTTGACCTATGAGGCCATGAACCGGGATGAAAAAGCCTTCAAGGAATACCAGCAACTCCTCGACAGCTACCCGACCTCCAAACATTACGAAGAATCATTGGACCGCCAGTTCAAGATCACCAACAAATACCTTCAAGGCAAACGGTTTCGATTATGGGGACTATTCCCTCTTTACAGATCCATGGCCAAGACAACCGAGATGTATGAAAACCTGATCGATAACGGTCCATTCAGTGAGGTCGCCCCGGACGCTCAAATGAACATCGGAGCAGCCAAGGAAAAGCAAAAGAAATTCGCTGAAGCGGTCAAAGCCTACGAAAAGGCCGCCGACAAATACCATAAACAACCGGATGTCGTTTCCGACGCGCTTTACAAAGCGGGCATGGCCTTGCTTCAGGAAGCCAAAACCGCCGAATACGATCAGGGCGCAGCGTCCAAGGCGGTGGATGTGTTCACCGATTTCATCGCATTGTTCCCCGATGACAATCGCGTGGAGGATGCCAGAGGTCACATTGATGAACTCCGCATCGAACAAGCGCGCGGCAGCCTGATGGTCGCTCGTTTTTACGACAAAAAGAATCAAACCGATGGCGCACTCACCTACTACAATGATGTGGTCGACATCCTCAACCGCCTGTTGAACAATCCGGATCATCCATTTGCCGTGGAAGCACGCGAACGCATCACCGAACTCAGAAAAGACGCTCCGCAACCGGCCCAGACGGAATCAAGCGAGGCCTCCGCCACCACGCGTTCATGAATTTCCCCCTGAAAAAACTGGGCTGGCTGAACGCATGGCTCGTCATCTGCCTCTTATCTTCCGGCTGCGCGGGCTACAAACTGGGATCGACCGGGGGATTCCAGGCGGGCGCCCGATCCATTGAAATCACGCCTTTCCCCAACCAAACCACCGAGCCCGGACTGACCGAGGCCCTTTCTTTTGCCATCCGCAAGGAAATCCAGCGCGACGGAACACTCTTCCTGGAAACCCGTGACCGAGGTGACATCCTGCTGCAGGGAACCATTCAAACCTACTTGAGAGATGGCATCACTCTGCAGCCACAGGACATCCTCACGGTAAGGGATTTCCAAGTCAGCGTGGAAGCACAGGTCAAGGCTCTCGACCGCAATTCCGGTGAATGGATTCTGGACCGTAAAATGACCGGCCGCACACTCGTCCGCGGGCAGATGGACCTGACTGAAGCCGAACGCATCGCATTGCCACTGCTCATGGAAGACCTGGCACGCAATATCACGGATGTGCTTGTGAATGGTGAATTTTGAATAGTGAATGGTGAATGGTGAAAAACGGGAAAGATGTCGATGGCAATCGACTACTTTGACTCCCGGTCCGATTCTGACCGGTTTTGTTTTCTTTTTTGTTTCGATTTTCCTTTTCACTTGTCAAACAAGCTACGCGGCGACGAGTCCAGCCTCTTCCTTTTCAGCGGTCCCGCTTGACATTGAGAAAACCTCATCCGCCGGATTCAAGCGACTTGATGCCGGAGCGACAGGTATTGATTTCAAAAACATCCTGGCAGGTGATGCGTTCCTGACCGATGCGGTGGCGCACAATGGTTCGGGTTTGGCTTTGGGGGATGTGGATGGGGATCAACGGGTGGACATCTATTTCTGCGGGCTTCAGTCTCCCAATAAATTGTTCAGGAACCTGGGAAACTGGAAATTTCAGGAACAGGAGATCGGAGCAGCAGCATGTCAGGGACAACGTTCGACAGGGGCTGCTTTGATCGATATTGACGGGGATTCGGACCTGGATCTGCTGGTCAATGGGATTGCCGCGGGGACCAGACTGTTCCTCAACGATGGCACGGGACACTTCAGCGAATCGAAAGAAAGTGGACTTTCCAAATCCTCCTCCGCCACTTCCATGGCACTTGCCGACATCGATCTGGATGGAGACCTGGATCTCTACTGCGCTCATTACGTTGACGTGATGTATACGGCCGATCCAACCACTCATTACGCACTGGCCCGTCAAAATGGCCAATACGTGGTGTCCCACGTCAACGGTGAACCAACCACCTCGCCTGGATTGCGCAATCGATTTGTGGTCTCCCCGACCGGTCGGCTCAAGGAATTACCCGAGTTTGACGCGCTGTATCTCAACTTGGGAAACGCTCAATTCAAAGCGATCCAGTTTGAAAAAGGCACCTTCAACAATCAGGCCGGTCGCCCCGTGATGCCCCCCCGAGATTGGAGCCTGGCGGTGATGTTTCGTGATCTGAATGGCGATGCTTATCCGGATTTGTATGTGTGCACCGACAATGCTTCTCCGGACCGGGTCTGGATCAACTATGGCAGCGGAACCTTTCGCATGCAGGAAGCCACGGCGATCGGACACACCAGCCGATCCTCCATGGGCATTGATTTCGCGGATATCAACCGGGATGGCCTGGATGATTTCTTCGTGGCGGACATGTTTGCGCGCCAACATGAAAAACGCATGACGCAGTTGGCCAAGCAATATTCTGATCCACAGGAAATCCTGCACCCCAATGGTCGCCCACGCTACAATCGCAACACACTTTTCATGGGACAAACAGATCATTCATTCGTGGAAACAGCCCTGATGGCAGGAGTCGCCGCTTCGGATTGGTCGTGGTGCCCTGTTTTCATGGATGTGGATCTGGACGGATTCGAGGACCTGCTGGTCACGAACGGATTCAGCTTCGACGTCATGGATCAGGACAGCCAGGACCAACTGCGTACCATGCAGATCACCAAACACGAACGCCAACGATCCCGTCAGTTTCATCCCCCGTTTGTCACCCCCAACGCCGCGTTTCGGAACGTGGGTCATGGCATCTTTGAACCGGCCGACGAGGATTGGGGATTCGATATTTCGGGCATTTCAAACGGAATGGCGTTGGGTGATCTTGATAACGATGGCGACCAGGATGTGGTCATCAACCAGCTGAATGATCAGGCGATCCTGCTACGCAATACCATTGATAAGCCACGGATCAAGGTCTCACTGTCGGGCAGCACGCACAATACCGGAGGAATCGGAGCCCGCATTCAGTTCGATCAGCGAACAACAAAACAAAGTCAGGTCATCATCGGCGGCGGCAGATACCTGTCGGGTGACGAAGCGTGCCGGGTGTTCAGTTTTTCAAACGAGGCGAACGCCCCCCATGTATTGGAAGTTCAATGGCCGGATCAATCGATCTCCAGGATCGAAAACGTCAAACCCAATCACCACTACACCATCCACCAAACCGGAGCAGAAAAACTTCCTCAAGAAGTCAATGAAGTTTCGGAACCTCCTCTCTTCAGCAATGTCAGTCACCTGATGGATCACCGCCCTGTTGCCCAGACATTGCAGAGGGATTCGACCATTGCCCACCCATTCCAAATGGTTGATTCAGTCACTCAAGGACTGGCCTGGCAGGACGTCAATGGTGATGGCTGGCCCGACTTATGGGTTTCCGCTGAACGAGGTCAACAGCCTACGATCTACCTGAATCAAGAAGGAAAAGCCTTTGAAAAACACCCAACCATTAAGCCAGCAAAGGACGACCAGGGAACCGCCATCGGGTGGAAAGACGGCATAGGAGGAGTCTTTTGGCTGGTAGCAACGCCTTACCGCGCCTCTCATCCACAACGCGAAAGTGCCATTGACGTATTCAAGAGTGGAACAGGAGAAAACCTGAAGACATTGAACGTTGGAAAATTCGGCATCGGAGACCTGGAGGTAATGGACATGGACGGCGATGGGGATGAAGATTTGTTTGTCGCAACCACACCGGCGTGGGGTCGCTACCCGGAACCTGCCGACTCCCAGGTATGGATCAATGACCAGGGCACACTGAAACTCAACACCACCTGGAGCCGGGCATTCAAAGCCGCTGGCATCGTGCATGGAGCCACCGCATTCCACCTGGATACGGATCCCCTTCCAGACCTGGCTCTGGCAACCGAATGGGGGCCCGTCAAAATCTTTCGAAACACGGGAAAGGGGTTTTCGCAAGTCACCGAACAACAGGGTCTGTCCTCAGACCAAGGTTGGTGGACCGACATTGCTGCGGGAGACTTCAATGATGACGGCCGCAAAGATCTGGTGGCTACCAATCGCGGGCGCAACACCGAAATGGCCCTGATTCCCAAGGCCTCCTTCCGCATCTGGTATGGCGATGCCGACGGAGACGAACGACTGGAAGTGGTTCCTACCTGGAAATCAAATAACAAATGGCATCCACTATCCAGCCGAACAACCCTGTCCAGAATCATCCCTGCCCTCTCTAAACGTATCCCCTCGCACTCTCAGTATGCGAAAGCCTCTATAGAGGAAATATTAGGGGACGCTTTTCCACAATATCGGTGGCTTGACGCTTCCATCGAAGATACGAGTATCTTTCTTCGAACCGAATCAGGATTTGACCGCATCCCTCTCCCTGCGCAAGCACAATGGTCGCCCTCATACAGCGTCCAGGTACTGGATGCCAACGGCGACCAGCATTTGGATTTGTTTCTTGGCCAGAACCATTTTAATCAACACTCAGAGCTGACTCGCCATGATGCCGGGAAAGGATGGATCTTGTTCGGCAATGGAGACGGTTCATTCAGGGCTTCAAGCGCTCAGCGAACCGGTTTTCAGCTTAACGGCGAGCAACGGCATGTTCGCATATTGGATTTCAATCAAGACGGCAAGCAGGACATGATCCTGACGATTCAGCGTCATGGCCCAATGTTGATCAAGCGCAATTAAAACCACTATATCGTTACAGTTTTCTTAAAACAAGCTCACTTTAGCGTCAAATCTTCACTATACATAATATTTGATTCTTTCAAGTATTACCTTTACACCCCTCGGCTAAGAAAATAGTATTCCGCTTTCCAAACGTCATAACGCGCAGGCACGCGTTGTAACATTATTGTAACAAACACAACTGAGTTATGCTCAAAAAACGAAACCTATTGCTAGCGGCAACCGCTGCATTTGCCCTTCAATTCACGGCGAAAGCCAATGATATCGAACCCGGCAAAGAATACTACACAGCGATCAAGGCACCCAACCCGATCGTTCTGGACGGAGACCTTTCCGAATGGGAAGGAGCGCAACTACTCGCAGATCCAAGATTCGCAATCCCCAAGGGATCTGCCCGTGATGGCGACTTGGTATTCTTCGAAGAATACAACGGTGGCAGTTGGACAGATCCGGACGATCAGACCTCTGCTGTCCAGGTCGTTTACGATGATGACAACGTCTATTTCGGTTTCACCGTGACTGACGATTATCACGAAAATGCTGCCAACAGCGCCTGGAACGGTGACTCTGTTCAGTTGATGATCGCCAACGAAACCCGCGACCAGCAAATCGCCCTTTACAACTATGCATTGGGCGGCATCGAAGGTGAAACGGGTGACATCATTGTCAACCATGAAGCCGGCCCCGCGGCTGCAGCCGATGCAGACCAAACCGAAGCGGTGATCGTTCGTAACGAGGAAACCAAGCGCACCTACTACGAAATCAAACTCCCCAAATCCACACTTGGCTTGGATGAGTTGAAGGGCGGCGTGCGTTTCGGTCTCGGAATGGCCATTAACGATGGTGACGAAGACACCCCCGGACAAAAGGGCTGGGGCGGTCTGGGAGCACACTCAATTGTATTCGGGAAATCACCTGAAGAAACAGCCGTCGTCACATTGGCGACCTCCAACGACATTGAGCCTGGCAAGGAATTCTACATCGCAAACCCGGTTCCCGGCGCATTGGACACAAAAACCGGAACGCTCGGCACAAGCGCTGAGAATCCCATCGTCCTCGACGGTGATTTGGGTGAATGGACTGGCGTCCCTGTTTTAGCAGATCCTCGTTTCAGTATTCCAAAAGGAAGCAAACGCGATGGAGACGCCGTGCTCTTTGAAGAGTACAACGGAGGTTCATGGACCGGACCGGACGACCAGACATCTGCCGTTCGAATCGCCTACGACGCCGACAACGTTTACTTCGGATTCGTAGTAACCGACGATTACCACGAAAATGCAGCGAACAGCGCCTGGAACGGCGACTCCATTCAGTTGATGATTGCCAACGCCAATCAAGATCAGCAAGTGGCTCTTTACAACTATGCTCTGGGTGGCATCGAAAACGAAACAGGCGACATCATCGTCAATCACGAAGCAGGCCCCGCTGCTGCCGCCGATGCGGAACCAACCGAAGCAGTTGTCGTGCGCGATGAGCGCACCAAGCGTACCACTTACGAAATCAAACTGCCCAAATCATCTTTGGGACTGGAAACGCTCGAACTCGGCACACAGTTCGGATTGGGTATGGCCATCAATGATGGTGACGAGGACACGCCCGGACAAAAAGGTTGGGGTGGTCTAGGTGCTCACTCCATTGTCTTTGGCAAAAGCCCGGAAGAAACCGCATTGGTCACTTTGGGCGTTGGAAGCGGCAACCCTGGCGGAATCTTCATTTCTGCCCCTGGTGCTGACATTGATTCTTTCTTCTTCCGCGCAAATGACAATGGTGACTCAGTCGTTGACCCCGCCTCCGGCAAACTGATCCTTAACGGTCAGGAAGTCGCGCTGGAAGTCAGCGATAAAAAGGTGGACGCATATGATTTCACCTACTCGGTAGACGGCCGATTCGATCCAGGCACAACGTTGAATTATGTGATCGAGGTCTCGGATACATTAGGAAAAAAAGTTTCCGATTCGGGTTCCATCACCACTCCGGCCTACGGATTACTGCTTGCCACTATGTTGGCATCTGATGTGGATACCTCCAAACCAGGATTCAACTTCAAGGTCTGGCAAAGCGACCAGTATAACCACGGAAACAATCTGGTAAACGTTGAAGCCCTCCTGGATGCCGCACCAGAAGTGGATGGCGCCACCATCGACAATGATGCGTATTCTGATGAGGCTGGCCCAGCCAGCGGTGCAGGCGACCTTGTTGGACACATGATGCACTACGAAATCCCGACCGTCATCAACCTGAATGGCTACGCCAACCAGGTGGATCTCGGCAATTTCCAGCCGGATGATGTCATGCCAGGCATCCCTGGTAACTTTGGTTACTACGATGGTATTGCCGCTGAAATCACCACCTTCATTGAGTTCCCAACCGAAGGCCTCGTCACCATGGGTGTGAACAGCGATGACGGGTTCCAACTGACCATGGGCGCTATCAATGACAAAGTAAATGCCACGATAGCAGCCAAAGCGGCAGGCGTGAGTGACACCACCTTCATTGTCGATGTGCGCGAACCAGGTATCTACCCTGTGCGTATCGTTTATTACAGTCAGGGCGGCGATGCCGGCATTGAACTCTACACCGAAGATGAAAATGGCGAGAAAACCTTGGTAAACGCTGATGGAGGTTTAAAAGCATACCGTGTCGGAGTAGTAAATGGTTTCATCCCACCGGATAAAGAATTCAACAGCACACCTGTTGCACAAGGCGGAGACCTCTCCGAGCCAACGGTTGTGAACTTCGGTGAATTGGACAATCAAGCCACCTATGAGTTCTTCTTCAACGCCGTCATGGACGGAGCTTCCACTGCGATCGCAGGAAACAACGCCTTTGCCATCAAGTTGGACCAATGGAACAACCAGGGCGTGTTCGGCACGACCGAGTTCGGCGTGGCTGACAACTTGTTTGAAGCGGTGGATGGTCAAAGTGTCGCTTCCGTATTCGGAGAAGCTGTGCATGTTGTGATCACCACGAATGCCGATGGCAGCAACCTCTACATCAATGGAGTTCTGTCCGGAACTTGGGGTGGCAACTTCACTCTCTCCGGAGACACCAAAGTGATGGGTGCCCGCTTGGAACAAGCCACCGATCACATGGGAGCTGGAAGTATGATGTATAAGTGGGCTACCTACACCGGGGCCGCAAATGCATCGGATGTTCAATCTCTGTTTGACGCACGTCCTTCCCCTGGACCTTCAGCGGTTATCCTACCTCTGGATGGTCTCCC
>Ga0181580_10000330_pt1 | contig 34347 bp, 24 predicted proteins | sample 071ome_23_FD_132413 | JGI IMG/M metagenome (GOLD analysis project Ga0181580, IMG submission 132413) | Coastal salt marsh microbial communities from the Groves Creek Marsh, Skidaway Island, Georgia - 071403BT metaG (megahit assembly) | ecosystem: Environmental > Aquatic > Marine > Intertidal... | reverse complement strand
TAGCACCATTTGAAATAGATTTTGTATTTAAGAATTTTTTTTGAGAATAATTATATGAATATATAGCTCTTTCTTTTTTATCTATAATATGTAATGAATCGTTTTTATGTTCAACTTCTAAAATTTCCATTTTTTCATTAAATATAATTGGGAATCCCGTAAAATGATTAGTATATATTTTTGTAGGTGGATTTATATAACTTAAGTGTCCCCAATAAGGAGGGTCTTTGCTTCCAAATGGTTTATAATATATTAATTTTCCATTATATTTACCCTTCTTATCAAGATTAAATTTTAAAAAAGGATTATCAGTGTTATGAATTTTTAATTTATCAAATGTAATAAAAGGTATTTCTCTTGTTGCTTTGTTATGAATTAATTGATTATCTTTACCTTTTTCTAAAATAATTTCACATATATGAAAATAGCGTTCTCCATGTGGTATCATATAAGTAATAAATACAATATTATTTTTATCATCAATATTATCAATATAATAATATGTATCATACCCAGAAGAACTTTTTAAAATTTTATTATCTAAATTAATATAACATATATTTATATTTGCATTATCAATTACTTTATACTTATTATAATTTTCATCATAGTTTAATGAAACGGTTTTTATTTCACTTAAAAAATTTAATTCTGGAGTAGGTTTGGTTATATCAACTGATAATTTTAAATTATTAGTTGATATATTTGTTGTACCACCTCCACTTATTTTATAATTAATATGAAATGCTTCTAATGTATTATCATCATTTTGTTTTATAATATATAATTTATCATCTCCATTATTATATATATAAGTATTATCAATAAATTTAAAAGCTTCTATTTTTGAAAATTTTAAAATTTCTTTATTACTCTCTTTTATAATATAATCTGTTCTATCATGAGTAATAATAATATCATAAGAACCTAATTTAATTTTTTTTTGAGTACTTTTAAAATCAACATCAAATTTAAAATCAAATGTTTCAATTTTATGGTCTTTATTAATAATTAGCGATTTAATTTCATCATTATCATTTACATGAGATATAAGTAAATTTTCATTATCCCAATATATTTGACAAGGTTTATCAGGTGCTTTTTCTTTAGTTACTAATTTTGGTATATTTTCTAAAATTATATATTTTTCATCATCTCTAACTGTGTAATTAGTACCATTAAAAACTAATTGAACATCAATATCACCTAATTTTATAGTAGGTTTTTCAAAATCTACCATAAGTTTAAAATCATTAACTTCTATTTTTCCATCATTTAATGATAATTTTTTAGAAACTATATTTGTACCATCAACTATACTTAATAATACATATTCTGTCCCTTTTTGATATATGGTAGTAAACTTATTATTTAAATTATCTTGAAATTTATCTTTAATTAAATTTAAATCATCTAATACTAAAATTTCATCATTATTATCTTTAGAATTATCTTTTATTTTATATTTAGGATCTTCAAATATTAATTGTACATCCTTAACATTTGTTCCATAAGTAAATACTAATTCATTTGAAGTATTTATATTTAAAGTAAAGTCAAAATCATCTATCTTACCATTTTTATTAACTGTCTTTATAAATAAATTGTTTTTCTTAGATTGTTTATAAATTAATAAAATATCACCAATAAGTTTATATATTTGATAATCTATTATTTGTTTTTGTAAAATTGAAATTAAATCTAAAGGAATTATAAAATAAGTTTCATCATGCACGTTTTTTACTACACTATAGTATTTATCATTATATAGGATGTTTACATCTTCATTATTCATTTTAAATTGCAAAGGGCTAAGACCACTATCTAACTTTATTTCTGTATTAATTTTTTCAATATGACCCCCACTATCTAGTTTAAATACATTGAGTTCCTCTTTTACATTTTTAATATCAGTAGATAAGTAAATAGTACCATCAGAATCAGGATGTTTATGAAGTTTTAATTTTTTCTTCTCAAAGTAGATATTTATATCATCAATATTGAAATTATCATACGTTATTTCTTGGTTTCCAACAGTACCATTATCTTTTTTCCAATTAACTATATATTCTTTACTTCCCGTGTTATTATTATACTTAATTTGAACTTCCTTATTTGGGTTTTTATTCGCATCTCTATACAGTTGATATATACCTGAATTTTCAATTAAATATATACTTTTTTTAAACTCATCAAAATTATTTGGTGGTGCTGTTGCCATTATATTATAAGTTAATAAGTTAATTTAATTTAATTAAATATTATAAGAAATTTATTATTAATTATTATAATAATAAAATAAAAAAAAAAAATAAATAATTATACAGCAATAATTAATTTGCGAACAGCAAAATTATATAATGATAAACCTAATATAATATAAACTAAAATTTCAAGAAATTCAAAGTTAAATAATACGGAAATTTGTGGACTTTTAAGGAATAACATGAATTGAATTAGAAATTGTATAGTAACCATTTCAAGTAACCTATTCATAAAAGATATATATTCATTCCCGAAATTTTCAGAAATTTTGATAGTATAAAGACTATCTTCACCATTACCAAAATAAGAATTAATAGATTCCATAGACATATTTATAATAATTAGTAATATGTATAACTTATTATAAAATTATTATTAAAATTATTTTTATATGTAATAAAAATATTGTTTATATTTATTTTTATTATATAATAAGAATATTTAAATCAAAAAATAAATAAATAAAAAAAAAATGCTAAAAATGAATATATAAATATATATCATATAATATATATAAATCAAATAATATATAAATTATATATATCAAATGGAACAAAATCAAATTGAATATAAAGGTTATACATTAATAACTAAAAACCAAAATATTTTTAATACACAACAAAATAATAATAAGCATTATTTTGTATTAAAACATTTTGCTAATTTTATAAAACAAAATCATAATAATCATCAATTTACTGAAAATGATTATAGAAACTTATATATATATCTAGAAAAATTAGGAAATTTCTATATATATATCAAGGATGCAAAATGTAATTATAATGAAATGTTGTCTAAAAATGATATAGATCTTCTACAAAATTCATAAAATTTCTCTAAAAACTAATATTATGTTTTTTTGTATTTATAACAACTATTCCTCTTTTACTCTTTGGATTTTCTTTAAGTCCCCCTCCTTTCATTTCTTTAGCTGCTTTTTTTTCGCGACGTTTTTCATCTTTATCTAAATTATATTTACATAGTTCTTCATCAATTAATTCTATATTGGCTTCAATATACGCTAATAAATTATGTTCTATTAACCATTTAAAGAAATTTAATTGACCTAAAGAAGTTTCAAATTTTGTTTCATTTCCATTAACATTAATAATAAAATCTATCTTATGTTTTCTACAAAATGGGTCAAATAATATTTTAGAATATGCTTTTAAATGTTGCTTATATGACGAATAAATATTAAAAAATTTTTTATTAGGTAGCAAAATAATTATATTATTATTTTTACAATATTGTGTAATAAAAAAGTCAATAATCCGTAATGATATTTTTTTATTATTTAAATATTTATTTAATATTATAGCATTTTTAGAAATTTGATAAAATGTTTTTAAATCTTTAATTAATATATCATTATGAAGAGTATGAATTTTTTTAGTATTTGTCATTAATTAAAGTAAATTAATATAAATTAACTTAAATTAATATAATTATTATAATAATTATATGTAAATATAAAAAATATATTTAAATACTTATTTTTATTTTCTATTTGCTGGATTTGCATTTGGATTAGTTTTTATATTTGATAAAGAATTTTGTCTTCTTGTAGTATTACTTTTAACATTCGTTTTAGTATTTGATGAAGATCGTAATGATTGTAATGGTGTTGGTATTTGATCAATTATTCCTACTTGTGTAATTTGACTATTTAAAGAAGCAGTACGACTTAAAGTTTGTGATAAATGAGGTCCTAGAGTAGGTAATTGTGGATTTAATCTACCAAAATTAACTTTTGGTAGATTAAATAGTTTTTCTTCTGGCGTTTGTCTATTTATTGATTTAGTTTTTTCAAGAGATGTACTTACACTTCTTGCTTTTTTAGTTGAACCACTTAAATTAATTGTTATATTAGATTGATTAGATGAGTTTCTTCTTGGATATTTTAGTTGATTTATATTTAAATTTAAAGATGTTGGAGATTTTGTTCTATTTGAACTTTGTTTAGTTCTAATAATAGATGAATCATTTTCTAATCGATTATATCCTAAATGTGGTGTTTGACTATTAGTAGTATTTATGTTTTCTGTCCAAATTGAAAACTTTTCAAATATATTGTTAAAAAAATCTCTAATAGGTTCTATAAATTCATTAAAATATTCTGTTAAAGATTTATTATTTACATTATGAGATTCAGGAACTTGTGTTTTACACCTTTGTGAAATTTAAATGCCGATTTATAATTAATTGATAAATAAAACTATATAAAGAAATATTACTATATATAATTATGAAATAAAATGTTTATGATAAATATAATCTTATTTGTCAACCATTAAAATGCTTTGGCTATGAAAGCAAAACAAATAGGCATTTTAAGTATATGGTTCTATTTTATTTCTAGATTATGACCTATATTAAAAATAGGAAAAACATAATCGATCGGTGTAGGAGACACCTGTTGTTTTTACTGCTTTTCAATAAGCGAACGTTTGTGATTTTTTTTGCAATGGATTCGGCATTTAAATTTCACAAAGGTGTAAAAGAGTTACTCTTTCTATTAGAAGACCATGGAACACGAGTCCAAGGAACTCTTGTTCCTTCGCCACCACTCATCATATCTTTTTGTAATTTTTGTAAAATTTTAAGACATTCTTTTTTTGACTCTTTATCTTTTTTAGTAGATACTTTGTAGTTTTTTATAAAATTAATAAGTTGCGTTAGATTAACTTTTTTATTTTTCATATTTATATAAATTAAAAATTATATATTATTTACTATATAAAAATAATATTATTTTGAATTTAATAAAGTTGTTATGATATTAAAATCATTATATAAAGTATATAAAGGAAAAATAAGATATATCTTATTTTTTTATCTTCTAAAAGTAATACCATTATTTGAAGAATTATTACTATTACTTTCATTATTTGGATATATATATGATGAAGATGATGACGATGATGTTTTAGGACTTGGTGTTAAATTTTGTGAATTAAATTGTTTTTTCTCTGCTCTTTGTCTTGCATTATAAGAATGTTGCCTTTTTGTTTTAATAAAATTATCTATTAATAATTGATTTGATAAATTATGTTTTAATATAGCATTTTCTAATGTGTTAATAGCTGATATCAAACTTTTTATATTATTTTTTATAGTAAAACAATTAATATTTTTATTTTTGTGACATAAGTTTGTAATATAATCAGATATTATATTTGTATGAGAAATCATAGCTTTAATATAATTTAACATATCATGATATATATGAGAATAAAATACAGATTTTTCAATTAATTCTCTAATTTCTTTTAAATTATTTTTGAATAATCCTAAGAATTCTAATTTATTTAATTTTAAATAATTCCATAGCATTTGCTTTTAATTTAGCATTTTTTGTATTTTTTTCTTGTTGTTGAGTAAATGTAAATAGAATTTTTTGTAATTTTTCTTTATTTTTTTCTTTATGTAATTTAAATAATTCCTTAATATTTGTTGTCATATAAATTAATATTTGTAAATTATTATTTAATATATGACAATTAATTTTAGATATTTGTTTACAAGATTTATTAATAATATTAATAATATAAGTAATATTTTGTAATAAAATATTAATTTGTTTATTAAAATCATTGTATATATTTTTATAAATAACATTATCTAATATTTTATTTTGAATATTACTAATTTGTTTATTAATTTTTTCAGTTATTATTGTCCTTCTTTCTGAAAATATATTTTCAGAATTATTAGTTAATAAGGTATCAAGATTAGTATTATTTATTCTTAATGTTCTTACATCTTTATATATTTGTTGAAAATGCGTTAATATATTTCTTTTAGTATATATAATTAATAATTCAAGTTCATTCAATATATTTGTTGTAGATAATTTATCTAAATCTTCAAACTTTGGAATTTTAGTATTATATAATAATTTTCTTTCATGTAATGTTGTATGATTATTTTTTGTTTTTATTGGTCTTTTTTCTGATACTTGAGTAAATAATGTAGGAGAATCTTTATTATATTCAGCTTGGCTATGTTTTGAATTAAATCTTACACCTTTTTGTGAAACTGTTGTAGTCATAATTATAATAATTAAAATTTATTTAATATATTTTATTATATATATATAAAATTAAATTTTGTAAAATATAAAAAATAGGTTAAATTTATTTAATTTACTCTAATAATTCTTCAATAGTTTCTTTATATTCTTCATAATTTTCAATAATTTCCAGCAATTCATCATAAGAATATTTACTCATAAGTTTCGCTACATTTTTCTCATATTTCTCATATATATTTTTAGAATTTATTTTACCAATATATATAATATTCTCTATATCATTTAAGTTATTTTGTAATATTTTATCATATATAGAAATAAGTAAATTTTCTAATATTTTTTTCCATTTAATTTTTATAGTTCTATCAAATATCATTTCTTGATAAATTCGTATGATTTTGATATTATTATTATTAGCACATTTCATTTTATAACTATCTTTAAGTTGTTGAAATTTATAATTAGAATTCCATTTTGTTATATTTTGAAAATGTTGTTTTCCATCAACTTCAATAATTAAATTTAAATCTGGTAAATAAAAATCAAATGGATAATATTTTTTATTTTTACACCATTCAACCTTATATTGAAATTGAATATTATATTCTAAATCTAATATAAAATTATATAAAATATTTTCAGTTTTATTTTTACATTTAGGACATCCAACACCTTTTGATAAATGACTTGATGCTCTTGTAGTAAATTCTCCATGATTTGGCTTATTACAAATTAATATAATATCATTGTCACTTGTTATATATTTAACTTTTGAATAATCGTAATCGTAACTATTTCTTTCTTTACATAAATTTATATATTCTTCTGTTGTATAATTATATCTTTGACTACATTTTGAACAACCACGTCCTAATAAATGCATCATTACTTGTTGCTGAAATTCATTATGTTCATTACATATAATTGTAATAATATCTTTTGTAATATTAAAATTAACTTTGCTATAATCATATTTATTGTTATGCACTTTGTTAGCTCTATTTATAAATTCATTTAATAAAACTTTATCTTTCATAATATTTTTTGATGTTAATTCTTGAGAACATTTGTTGCATCCCCTTTTATATATAATATGAAAATATGGTTCTTGTTCAAATTCATATGATTGATTATGATTATTACATATAATTTTAATTTTACTTCTAGGATGTTGAAAAATAGATAAACTATAGTCATATTTATTATTATGTATTTGATTAGATTTATCTATAAAATTTAATTTTGTAATATTATGTTTATTAAATTTACATAAATTACATTCACTTCCAGATAAATGTTCTGATGGTCTTTTACTAAAACTACCGTGCATAGGACATATAATTTCAATATTTGTATCTATATTTATAAAGTTTATTAATGAATAATCATATTTATTATTATATAATTCATTTACTTCATCAATAAATTCTTGTTTAGTTCTTTTATATGATTTGGAACATTTTTGACATCCCGCTCCTTCTTTATGTTTATATGCATTTTTTGTAAAATTTCCATGTATAGGACATACAATTATAAGTTTTGAATTAATATTTTTAAATTCTATTAAGGAATAATCATATTTATTATTAAATTTAATATTACATTCATTAATAAATTGTTCTCTTGTATATTTTTTAGAACCATTACATTCTGGACATCCTGATCCATTTAATAAATTTTTTACATGTTTTTTTACAATTCCATGTATAGAACATATAAATGAAACTTGTGACTTAGAATTAATATATTCTGTAATTGAAAAATCATATTTGTCATTATATATTTTATGACATTCATTAATAAATTGTTCTTGTGTTTTTTTTGAATTCATCTTTAATAATTATATAATATTTTGATTTATAAACATAAATCAAATTTAATATCATTTTTTTTAAAGATATAAAGTTAAAAATAAATTTTATAAATATGTATTACAATTATACAAGAGGTTTTCTATGAAGGTCAGGGCTTATTGAACTAATATTCCAAGGTGAAACTTCTTGTTGAGGATTTGCGACAATATCACCTCTTAAATCGTGAGATGGGTTGCGAAGTGAAGAGCCAACAGTATCATCTCCGAAGTGTGCCCCAGCTGATAAGAAGTTTTTATCTGAAAGAGCACCTTGACCTGCTGGGGTTACTTGAGACCATTTAGAGTTTGCTGCATCTTTAGGAAGTAAATCACTTGAGCTTAATTGGTCTCTTGGAAAACATCCACCTTCTTGTGGTTCTGGTACTGGTTCAACGTCTTTAGGACGAGAATTATATTCAACTTCTTCTTCAGCACCATTCATTTCTTGGTTATTGTCAAATCCTTCAAAAGTATCATTAGATGCTTTAGGAACATTTTGTTGAGCTTTTGATGCTCCTAAATAAGATGAATATTGCATAAGAGCATAAAGAGCGAAAACTACTAAACCGACAACAACAATATTCTTTAAGAGGTTCATTACAGAGCTCATTTTCTTTATTATATATTTTATTATAATTAGTTTAAAATAATTTATTTATTTTTATTTATATATACATATTATTTTTTTATGAAAAAAATTAAATACAAAATTATTTATAAAATTTAAATATAATTCGTAAAAAAAATAATTTATTATATTTAAAATTTTTTTTATTAAAAATAAAAAATAAATTCAAAAAAAATTATTATTGATTATTAAAAAATATTTTTATTATATTTTCAAAATTTATTATATTTTTTCTAACTTCATAAATAATATATCACATGGTTCCATTGTTTTACCAACAAAATAATTTTTAAATTTAATTGAACCTTTAGGGGCAATAGTTTTTTCAAATTTAACATTCTTTTTATTTTTTTCAGCCCATTCTGTCATTCTACGAACTCCCATAAATGGGTCATCATCTTGGTCCCACGATGGTAATATAAATGACATTTTATAGCTGTTTTTCTTTTTCTTAAATGTAGCTAATGCTAAATCTAAAGCTAAATCCATTAAATTCATAACAAATGGAGGATTAATAGCTAAACGTTGTGTTGGAAATTCAAATTTATCTTTACTTGCTTCTCTCATTCTATCAAAGTAACTTCCTAAACTTCCAAAATGACCATCAATATCAGGGAAAGCAGAACAGAAATGGTCAAAATAGCGATTAAAGGGAGTAGAAAAACATTCAGTTACTTCGTGTTTTTTGTATTCTTTTCCAACATTATTATGTTCGTAATCATATGCTAAACTTTGATTATCAATATAAAAGTATTTATATCTAAAATAAGATGCAAATAAATATACACGATTTTTAGGTTCAGCTAAATATTTAGAAGTACCATAAGCTTTATATCCATAATAATTCATAGTTATTTTATTATCTTTTAAGGATATATAGTCATCAGTTATACCATTTAAAGCTCCTAATTTTGTAGTATAATATAAACAAGTTGTTCCTTTATCATTTGTATTATATTTAACTTCTATATCATTATCAAAATCTTTAATATCATCTAATTTCTTTATATCCTCTTTTACTTTTTTACTATATTCTTCCATCATATCCCAATAAGCTGTTTCAATTTCTAAACTGATCTCTTTAAGTTCATCTTTATTAAACTGTTTTTTAAATTTTCTTTGTCTATTATATGTTTGTAAATCAATATATAATTGTTCTTCTAATTCTGAAACTTTTTCAGTAATAAATAATGGGTCATCATTTTTTACTTTATTTTTTTTAAAAGTAAGAGGAATTAGTAAATAACCATTTAATATTTTTCTTATTTTTTCTTTATGTAAATCTTCTTTGACATGTAATCTTGCACCTAATTTTTCAGTATTTTCTAATAGTTTTTCAAATTTTTTCTTCATTTGATAATAATATTTAGCACGAATTAATTCTTCTTCAATAACTCTAATATATTCATTATTTATTTTTTTAGTAGAAACATTTATTTTAGAATAACTTTTTGAAGAATTTTTAGAGGAACTTTTAGAATTATTATTTAAAACATTTTTTGAATTATTCTTAGAATATTTTATTGAATTATTTTTTACAGAACTTTTTAAAATATTTTTGGAATTAGACATATTATATAAATTATTATATTATATATTATTTATAATTAATAAAAAAATTAAGAAAAAAAAAGGGTTAAAATATGTAATATTTATTTGTTTATTGAGTATTAACATTAATATTACTATATAAATTTTTGATAAATTTATTTAGTTTATTGATATCATTATTTCCATCAAATTTTCCTTTTTTTATTTTTTTGTTATATTTACTAATTTTATTGTTAAAATTATTAAGATAATTAATTTTAGCATTTAATTCTTCAATATTAACAAGAACATTTTCAGATAAGAAATCTAATTCTTTTTGTTTTAATGATAAAAGTCGTGTCATATTTGTATCATGTTTATAATTATTTAAATTAACATTTTCATCATCGTCAGAAACCTCTTCATCAGAACTACTATTTTCTGTTGTATTTTCTTCTTCGTTTTGTGATACTTCTTGATCTTGATCTTGCTCTTGTTCTTGCTCTTGTTCTTGTTCTTGTATAACAACATTTTCAATAACTTCTTCTTGATCAATATTGTTTTCTTTATTAATAATTTCTTCATCAGTAGTTTTTGGTTTTTTAGATTTAGTTTTATTTTTTTTAATTTTATCTAATATAATTTTTTCTACATTTGTATTTTCTGATGATGGATTTATATCATTATCTTCTTTTGTTGTATTAACATTTTCAGGAACTTCTTCAATAATATTTTCAACAACTTCACCTTCACCTTCACCTTCACCTTCACCTTCACTTTCACCTTCACTTTCACCTTCACCTTCACCTTCACCTTCACCTTCACCTTCAACTTCACCTTCACCTTCACCTTCAACTTCACCTTCACCTTCACCTTCAACATTATATTTTGTTTCTTCTTCTTTCTCTTCAGTATTTTCAATGACTTCTTCTTCATCTTCAACATTTTCTAAAATATTTTCATTATCAATAGAAATTTCATCTAATTCCTTTGTTCCTACATTTTGATGATATATATCATTTATCAATTGAGAACGTTCAATATTATCAATCAAACGCCAATCAAGAAGTACTTTATTACTTCTTAAATAAATTCCTTTAAGTTGTAATGATATATTATAAGTATAATTTAAATTAAGTGTATCATACATATCATTAAATTTTTCTTGAATTTTCATAAAAATATAGTTAATTCTTTCACCATTTCCAATTTTTTTATTTCTTAACCAATGTAAATCATGTTTAACAAGGTCTTCATCAAATATTTCACCATACAATTGTTTGTATTGTTGTGATATAATATTTTTTATATTATTATATAATGCTGACATTTCATTATATAATGTTTCATTTGAAGTATTATCGCATACAATTTTAAGAACAATATTATTTGAACTATCTTTTGTAGGAGTTGTAAGTAAAATTACATTATTAAATGAAAATTTAGGTATATTATTATTAGATGTTAATCTAATATAATTTAGTTTAGTTTTTTTAACAATTTCTAAAATTTCTAATGACATTTAAATTTTTATATATAAATTATATAACTTAAATTATTTTAAATATTAATCTGTATTTATACTTTATATAAATTTTATTGAAATAATAATATCATTTTTTTCCATAAAAAAATATTTTTAAATTTAAAATATTGATATTAACTTTATTTTATTTGTATTTTAATTACCAATCATCTTCATCACTTTCTGATTCATTAGAAATATCATTTAAATTTTGATTTTCTTCTTCTTTTGTATCAGGATTAGACTCACTACTTGTTGAATCTGAAATAGCTTCAATACTATTAGTCATTGCTATAGTATCTAATTGAATATATTTAGGAAGTAGTTTTGGTTCAACAGTAAATGTTTTGGCTTTAATTTTTAAACCATAAGTTTTGTTTGTTAAATTAATCCAAAATCCTTGAATTTGAATAATTGCTGAAACCATAAATCCTTTAATATCTATTTGTGGGTCAAAGGTTGATGATTGTTCGTTAAACTTTACTTTATCTTTACGAAAGAATACATTATATTTTCCTGTTCCATCATAATTTTCACTATTAGTACTAGACTTACCTTCTTCATACATAAATATTGGTTTAAAGAATTCAAGGTCATACTCTTCTTGTTGTTTTGTAAAAACCTTTTTAGTGAAAGATGGTGGAATATATCTTAACATATCCATATCTTTTTTAAGTAAATGAATATATTTGTCTTTTTCATTAATGTCTGCATTTGGATTATCATCATTTTTAAGAAATTTTTTGCGGTTAATTTGCTTCATAACTGAATATAATTTACTCTTTAAATCTTTCTTAAAGTTATCGTGAAAATTGTTAAAACTAGCAATATACTTATTGATTAGATTGATATTTTGGTCTGTTTTTTCACCATGATAAGGTGTAATACGTAGTTGTAAATAGCAATCAGAAGTATATTTATCTGTATATGATTTAACAACAACTTGATTATAACGATCTTTCACCATTTGCAGTGAATTTTCACTAACTAAAGGTGGCATAACAATGCTAACTCCTTTAATAGATTCATCCATATGTGTTAGTTTGCAATATAATGAATTGTTTGTTGAATTATAACTAATATTATCATCATTACAAATTAAACGAGTTGGGTCAAATTTATGGGCTTGAACTGTAGGATATTGAGCGTCATAGCCTTTTCCTTTGCCTTTTCCTTTGCCTTTTCCTTTGCCTTTTCCATTTTCATCATTATGTTGATGAATACCTTTTCCTGAACCTTTGATAAAGTCTGGTAAAGGCATAATTAGTTATAAATAATAGAAGATTAATCCAAAATAAATTGGGTATATAAAGAAAATAAAAAAAATATCATTTTTTTTGAAATAAAATTATTTTTATTTTTTTGAGATTTTATTTATAGTCTAATCTATCTTATAACTATTTTTATCTAACTACAATTAACCAATTATGAATTATTTTATATTCAATTACTTTTTAGCTCTTGACTTTGGTTGTGCCTTTTTGACATGTAGTTCTTCTTCTGATTCGTCCTCATCTTCATCTGAACTATCATTTTGAAATGTTTGTTCTTGAAGTTTAACTGGTTTAGAACTTGTATCAGATTCATCATCATCGTCATCATCAATGAATTTAGTAGTCTTATTTTGAAGTTGTTCTTCATCATTATCAAGATTAATAAATTGATGGTTTGATGGTCCTGCTTTAAGTTTTACTTCCATAGGATTGATTTTGATTGATACGCCAAATCCTGTAGTACCAATCCAAAGTGAAACAATATGAATAACACCTCTGCAATGAGCACCTTTAGTTTTTGAATAATTTTGAATAACATCAAAAGTCTCTTTGTTAGGCTCAGTCACATTACCCATTATACGGTTTTCTTTCTTATCAAATGGAATCTTTGCCTTAAAACGTGGAGCATATTGAGTTAATACTTCACCGGTAGATTTATCTGTAGAAAATTGAATAATTGGATGATAGATAGCTTCAAGTTGTTCTTTTGTCTTTTTCTTGCCAAAGAATACTACTGAATGTTCAAAAGCAATTTTCTTTGCATATTCATCAATTTGCTTGAATGCATTGAAAAGAGCTTGTTTTTCAGCTTGTTTAGCACGATCTTCATCTTTGTCAAAAGATAGTTGAACTGTATATTTTTCAATTTTACCAGAAACTGGGTCTTCATTAATAGAAATCCCAAACGGAGCCCACATAAATGGTGTCTGAATAGCTAAATTGCTACGCTGAGAACCATATGAACTGTATGCTTGTTTAATTCCTACTTTACCTGATGGTGCTTTGATTTCAGTTTTGAAGTTAAATTCAGAGATATTGAATTGAGAAGGAATGATTACTGACATATTTACTTAATATAAATAAACTTAAATATAAACTTAATTCTATCTTATTTGTCCTTGTCTTAAAGGTATATAAATAAATTAAAGTAAATATCATTTTTTTTTTGCATCCAAAAAACTCGGCAAAAACCTATAAAATTTAATAGTTTTTATTATAATATTTATATTTGCATTAAAAATATGGATAATTCATTATAATTTTAGTAAAAATATATAAAATAAATATATTTTTATAAATATAAAAAAATGTTAATGAAAAAATGTCAAGTAATAGTATATTATTTACAATATATAGTCTATATTTATTAAAATTAAATTTTTAAATCTTAAATTATATTAATTTTTTTATAAATCAATATATAAAGTTATAATGAATATATATATATATATTTATATATTCAATAGTAATAAGTATATCTTAGTCATATGGGTATAAAAAAAATAAAAAAAGATGTTGAAACAAAACAAAAAGTAAAACAAAAAAATGTAAAAATTAAAGAATTAATTGAAAATAATTTAGATAAAATTTATTCAAATCAATTTTTTACAAATTATTTTAGTAATAATTTTTATGAAATTTTTGATAGTATTAAAGATAATAATAGTACATTACAACTAATAAATAAGTTAAGCAAATCATCAAATAATATTTTTGATTTTTTTAATATATGTTTTCAAAAAATAAATAATTTACCATATTGTCAAATAGTTTATTATTTTATATACAAAATGTATAATATAAAAGTTAATTTAAAACCAGAAGCATTAAATAATTTTATTTATCATTATAATAATAATATAATTGAAATCAATTTTGAAAAATATACATTACAATCATTTTATATTATAAATGATTTTTTAAAACCAAAAATTGAAGAAGTATATAATAGTCAAAATATTGATTTAAACAACAAAACTGAAAATAATTTAGATGATTTTTCAAAAATAATTAGTACAACAAATAAAAGCGAAGAAAATATGTATAAAGAAAATTTAAAATTACCATATATAATTATATTACATAATATTCATAAATTAAATTTAAATATAATTGATTCATTATTATTATTAATAAAAAATAGTTATTTGAAAGCATTTAAAATCCGTTTTATTTTAACAACAAATAGTTATTTAAATAATAAAGATTTAGGAAAAATAAATAGTTATGTTATACCATGTGAATCTTTTAATATAAATATAACAAATAAATTCAATATTTATCAAAATATTTATGAATATATATATAGAAATAATTATTTAAATATATTACATAAGTCTAATTCATTAACATATTATACAAATGATGATAATAATACCAATGATGATGACAATATTAATGACATACTATATAAAAATAATTATTTATCATATAATCAATATTTAGAAATTTATCCTTATTATCAAGTAAGTAAAATTAATAATATTTTAATATATTTATTAAATATAGAAACTATATATATATTAAAAAATAATAGTATATATAAAGAACAAGATTTTAATAAAAATACAATAAATTATTTAAAATCAAAAATTAATAATATACCAATACATGAAAATAAATTATATAATATATTAACATCTATATTATTTAATAATGAAAAATTAATAACTATTATTGATAATATAAAAGGTTATGTAAATAATGTAATTAATTATGATATAGATTATACTTTATATATAAAATTAATAATTAACTATTTCAATATTATTATCAATAATTTAGATAAAAAAATACATAATAAACCATATATAACATTATTGAAAAATCAAACATTACTATATAAGATATATGCTAAATATGACATAGTTCAAAAAAAAAGTAAATTTATTAATGATTTTATAGTATATGAACAAGTATTATTACATATATATAAAATTTTTTATAATTGTAGTTTTTATAACTATAAAACAAAAACATTTAATGAAAAGTTAATACAATATATATTAAATAATAATAAAAATAATATATCAAATATTAAATTACCTATACAATTATCTACATAAATTATTAATTATTATTATTGTTATTGTTATTGTTAAGTTTTTTAGTAATTGTATTATTAATTAATTTTTCATATAATTGTAAGTCAATTGATGGAATAATATTTTTAGTTTTTTCATCTTTCTTTTCATCTTTCTTTTTATCATTTTTAGGTTTATTAATAAATGTATTAGAATTATTTTCTTTATTATTTGTAGAATTGGTAGAAGTATCATCATTTGTGCTGTCATTTACATCAATTGATGGTAATTCTTCAAATTGTGTTTGAACTGATTTATATTGAGTAATAGCATTAATTTTTTCTAAAATATCTTTATTAATAGGGCAAGAAGTATCTAATGGGTCATTATAACAATGATTAATAATACCATTTAAACATTCATTAGAACCAGCATTCGTTATTATATCATTTATATTAGACCAATCTGTAATAGTAGCATCAGAACATACTTCACATAAAACGGGATTATTAAAATTACAAGTTTGTTGTTTTATTTTAAGGTCTTTAACTTCATCTTTTAATTGTGAATTTTTTTTTTTTATATTATCATAAGAAGATAATGTTTTTTGTAATTTCATATTAGATAATAATAAATATTTATTTGTTAAATCTTTAATATTATTTGTAAATAATTTAATATTATCAACTGTTAAGGTTTCAGTAAATAAAGATAAATAAGTTATATATGTATTTGAATTATTTAACATTTTATTTTCATTAATAAAAATTCCAGGATTTTTATTTAATATATTAAATGTGGTTTGACCATTAAAGAATGAAATGGGACTATTTTGTTCATTATTATCATACAAAGTTCTAATTTTACCTTTATTATTAACATTAAATTGTGTATTTAATGTATTAAGGTTATTCATTGTCATTGGAACAAATGAATTATCAATATAAAGTTTTAATGTATTATTTTCTCGTACAATAGAGAAAGTATGTTCTTTATTATCTGTCATAAATCCATATGTATCTTTGTTTGTTTCTTCCATATTTTCATTTACACTATCATATGCTAAAATTTTGAATGTTGAATATCTATTTTTCCATGATTCATAAAGTTCATTATAAGCAACTTTATCATCATTTTCGTTAAGAATAGTGCCATCATCTAATTCAATTTCTAAATATTTAATATTAAATGTATCATTATTTACTTTATGAATACAATAATTACATCTTAATATAAAGGGTATATGAACGTTTGTAGATGGTGAATAATAATTTCTTATATTGAATATTTCATATTTAAAAATTCCATTATTATTATATTTATTATATTCATCTGGTAATATATCTTTAATAGAATCAAGATTAAAGAGTTTATTATCAAATTTCATATTCCATAATAATGAGAAATTATTTTGATTAAAATTTTTAAATGAATTTGAAGAACTTTCTTCAGAAATAGGTTCAATATATAATGAATTACATCCTAAATTAATAGAATATAAGTTTTGTAAATCTTTACTTAGTTTAATACAATCATCTTTTGATTTATGTAAAATAACTGTTGATTTATTTTTATTATTTGATAAATCTGTAAGTTGTGTTACTAATGTATTTGGATTATGGAAGTCATCATAAGTACAAATTGTTAATATATTTGTAAGTTTTTTATCACTTAAATATTTTTTATATATTTCAATAGGTTTTAATTTTTTTAATAATGAAATTTCATTGTTATTATCAAAATTTTCAACTGTTTTATTATTTATTTGTGATTTATTATGTAATAAAATTTTATTGTAATTATATGTAATATATAATAATGTGAATAATAATATTAATAGTACAAATATATTAATATTATTAATATTATATAAATAATATATAATAAGTATTATTAGAATTGTATAAAGAATATAAGTTAATAATTTATTATTATTAAAAAACATTGTTAATAATTTTATATATTTATTATTATTATTATAATATATTTTTTAGTAAATATTTTAAATATTTATATTTAATTATTTATATTTAATTATTATATTTAAATATTTATTTAAAGAATATATAATAATATATAATTAAAATTAAAAATATTGTAATAAAATTAATCATAATCTTCCATAATAATGTCATCACGTGAAGACCTTGAAGAAATTGATATTAAGCATAATGATATAAATTATAAAGGAGATAGTGATAGTGACACTGATAATGAAAATATGTTTATGGGAGAAGGAATGGATGATGAAGATGAAAATAACAGTGATGAAGATAGTGATATTGATAGTGTAGATGAACTTTTATGTAAATTTGTTCCATTTATTTATGATAATGATACACAAGAAACTTTAATTAATGTTCAAACTGATATTCGTAATGAACTTAAGGAAATGCATGGTACAATTAAGGAATTAGTAAAAGTATTAAAACAATCTCAAACTCAAGCATCATCATCATCATCATCATCAAAACATGATGATGTTAAAAAAGAGACATCAGAAGAGAAAAAAGAAAGACGTCATCGTAAAAAGAGACATGAAGAATAAATAAATTAATCTAAATGAACGATACATCATATCAAGTTAGTCAAATGTATTCAATATATCAATAAAAATTAAAATTTTATTTTAATTTTTATTTTTTTAAAATATTTATATATAAATAATAAATAATAAATAATATATAACAATAAATATTCAAGATAATTATTATAATAATTAATAATTAATAATTAATAATTAATAATTAATAATTAATAATAAATAGAAATGGATAATCATTATTCTAAGATTACTTTACATAATAGAGTAAGTAATGGAGATGGTCGTGATAATACATTAGTATCAAAAGATGAAACAATTTTATATTCTCCTTATCAATATAGAACATTAATTATAAATAGTCGTGAGCGTAATCGTACAAGTTGGGATAATGCTTATTCATTCCAAATATTATTGGATGAACCTATAAGATTTGTACGTTCTATTAAATTATTAGATTTTATATGTCATTTAGAGCGTAGATATTTAGTACATGAATATAATAATACTTTTACAATTACTTATTCTGGAACATCTGCTACAGTTACAATTCCAGAAGGTGATTATGATTTAACTTTATATGGTGGTACTCCAACAACATTAGCATCTACAGTAGCATCACAAATTCAAGATGTATTACAAAATAAAATTGGAGGAACAGCAGCTGCTGCAACAGTAACAGCATCTGTAAGTGCAGTAACTGATAAAATTACATTAAAATATAATAATAATGATGTATCTGATGAAACTTTAACAATAAATTTTTCAACATCTGTATCAAATAAAGATACATTAGCATATGTTTTAGGATTTAAAGAAAATACTGATTATACAGTTGCTGACGGTGATGGAGAAGTTACAGCTGATTTTCGTTTAAATTATACAAAATCATCAGTCGCAGTTATAAGTATTAATCATAATGATTTTAATGTAGTAAAGTCTAATCTTTCAAATAAAACTAATGATACATATGGTATAGTGAATATTGATAAAGATTATAATAAATATAAAGCGGGAACACCAATAACTAAATTTTTCTATAATCAATTAAATTATTTAGACCGTTTAAGAATTGATATAAATGATATATATGGTAATCCTTTTGATTTCCAAGATTCTGATTTAATAATGACCTTTTTAATAGAATATGAAAATCAACGTAACTAGAAAGAATTTAAATTCTTTAAATTCTTTAAATTCTTTAAATTCTTTAAATAAATTTTTATTTTTATAAAAATAATTACCTAAATAATATAATAAATAATATAATAATTATTTATAAACTTTTTTTTTTAAACTTTTCTCTTATCACGACTATATTATGAATACTTTAGCACAACATCAAAGAACAGAAGGGCAAGGATATACTGGTGGTAAAAAACAAGTAAAGAAATCCAAAAAAACAAATAAATCTAAAAAAATAGTAAAAGAAGTTCCAAAACAAAATCCACAAGAAGTATTAAATAAATTAAAAGAAATGATATCACCATCAGCTCTTTTCTGGCAATTATTAATGATTGGATTATCAGCATATATATTTTATGAAATTCATTATAAATTTATTATGAATCAAGAATTAAATAAATGCGAATGTGCTACAAATGATTGGATGTATGAATATTTAAAAACATATGTTAAAGTTACATTATTATCATATGGAGTAATCGCGATAGCATCATTATCATTAGCAGTATCTCTTTATATGGATTTAATGCCATCATTAGCATTATTATCATTTGTATATTTCCCAGCATGGGTAATATTTACATTATATTTAGCAATTTCATCAGTAATTTTAATAATATATTTAGTAAATTTATATCAAGAAGATTGTGAATGTAGTAATACACTCCGTAAATATATATTAATAGGATTAATTACTAGCAATTTATTATCAATAATATTTAATATGTTTACAATGAAAACTATTAATTAAAATAAACGCACTATTTAAAGAAAAAAAGTATATAAAGAAAAAAAAATGATATTAATATATAATTATTTTTTATATGAAGATTTATAAATTTACTATAAAACACATTGAAATAAAGCAATGGAAGTTACACCTTATCGTATATCCACTATTACAGGAATTGCATCATTAAATCAAAAGATAGATTTAAAGATTATGTATGACAATTTAGATGAATATATAAAACCTGTAAATAAAGAATTAAAATCTAAAATAAAACTTACAAAAAAAGAAAAACACGAATTACAAGAACAAGAAGAACGTGAAAAAGAGAATAAAATAAAAGAACAAGAAGTTGATTTAACATTAAAACAACTTGAAGAAGAGGTAGATAAAGAAGAGTTTGAAGATCGTGATTATAAATTTAAACCTCAATCACGAAGTATTCAAAAAAATAAACCGGAAAAACACGATCTTATTAAAGAAAATATTACTGGGGATTCAGAAATATTTTATGCGGAATATGGTTCAACAAAGAATGTATTACAATATAAAGGAGAAAATATTAAGAAAAAGCGTAAGAAACGTATAGAACAAAATCTTAACATAGATAATCAAAATGAGATTGAATATAAAATTAAACGTTTTGATAATCAAGCTACAATATTTATAAATCATAAAGGTAATTATATAAATCTTAAGATATTTAAAAATGGTAATTTACAAATGACAGGTTTAAAAGATATAGAAGATGGAAGAGAAATTGCAAATATATGTATTAATATTATTAAAGATATATATAAGAAAAAAAATAAAAATATTGTAGAAAATTATGAACAATTAGTAAATAGTAATTACTCGGTTATTTTAATTAATAGTGATTTTAAAATAAATATATCAATTAAACGTAGTATGTTAAATTCTATATTAATAAATGATTATCATAATATTTCATCATTTGAACCATGTATTTATCAAGGAGTAAAATTACAATATTATTGTAATGAACAAATGGAAAATCATAAATATAATGGTAATTGTCATTGTTCTAATAAATTATGTAATGGTAAAGGAAAAGGAAAAAAAGAAGGTGATTGTAAAAAGATTACTATTTGTATATTTCAATCTGGTTGTATTATTATTACAGGAAGTCAAAGTATAAAACAATTAGAAGAATGTTATAATTATATAGTAAATGTAATCCGTGAAAATTTTGAAGAGCTAAAGATAAGATTTTCTCCATTAGAAAAATCAACATAGTAATCAAGATAATCAAGATAATTAAGATAAATTATTTAATTCTTTAATAAACTTAGATGAAAAAATTTTATTAATTTTTTTACTACTAATTTTTTTAATATATTTTTTAAAAATATCATAATTTATTTCTTTATTTTTTTTAGCAATTGTTTTTTTAATATCATATAACCATATAGAATATTTTGATTTAAAATCAATAATTTGTTTAAGTTCCTTTTTTGAAGTCGAATTTAAAGATGATTTATTTTTTTTTTTATTTATATTTTTAAAAATATATGGTTTAATTTCATTTGTAAATATTTTTTGAATTTTATTAGAAGAACTAAGTATATTTGATTCATATATTATATTATTTATATTTTTTTCAATAAACGTCAGATTATCATCTACATTATTTTTATCATCAGTATTATTAGTATCATGTTTATCATTATTAATAAAATTAATATTACCATCTTCGCTAATTTTAAGATAATTATATGAATTTGAATTTTTAAAATTAATATTTTTATATTTAATGCGATGATTTAATGTAGTTTCATTTGTATCTTTATAATAAAATGCATATGGTATGTTACCATAAAATGTTTCATTCCATAAAAAATTATTTATTTCTTTATTAAATTTATACTTCTCTGGAATAAAATCTTGTAAATTGATAAATGGTATATAATTATATGGTTTAAAAGTTACTAATCTATCTAAATATTTATTTTCATATAAATGATCATTTCTATCATCAAAAAATATAAAATTTTCATTTATTAATTTATCATTTGATATTTTATTTAAATCAGGATATTTATTAAATAATGTTTTTTTGATATCATTAACAATTAAATCAAAACTTTTATAATATTCTCCATTATAATAACAATGTTCTACACGATTTAAATATGGTTTGTTAATTTTAATATTTAATTGTTTTTCAATATTATTAACAAATTCTAAAATATGTGATGTCATAGCTAAACTATAAATAAAAATTTCAATGTTTTTATAATTTTTATTCATATATTTTATAAATTCAATTATATCTTTACGAATAAAATCTGGATTTTCTAGAAAAAAATCATAATTATTAACTTTATTAAGTTCATCATTTGTTAAATCAATAGCTCCTACTTTATGTGCTTTATTAATAAAATTTTTAAAATTCTTAAAATTATAATAATTATCACTATCTCCAATAATTGTATTATCTAAATCAAATGTTAATATATATGGTAGTTTCATGATATTAAATATTTAATATTTATTTTTATTTACTTTATTATATTTTATTATATTTTATTATATTTTATTATAATAATGATATAATAATAATATAATAATAAATATATATAATTAATTATATAAGATGGAACAATTATTATTAAATGTCATAAATTATAGTAATTATGATAAAATAGTTATTGTGGATGGAGAAAATTTGCGAGGACGTTTTTTATCACATAAGAAAATACATACAAAAAAAGAATTAGACAAATATACAACATTAAATTTAGTAGAAGCATATTTTAAGTATATAGAAAAATATGATAAGAATACATTATTTATATTTGTAACAAAGAATAGATATTTTTATAATTGTATATTAGAAGAAAATAAAAAATATCAGTATCAAAACATTCAAATTTGTTATTTATGTATTAAAAATATCAAAGCACAACAAAATGAAATTACTCAACAAAAAGAATGTTGGTTTAAGGATATCAAAGATAAATCTCACATATATTGTGAATATGACGATTTTATGATATATTATTTATTATATATAATGAATTTAATAAGAAATAAAAAGATAAAATTAATTTTATATTCTAATGATAAAGAATTTAAAAATGTTGATAATGTAAAGAGGTTTAAAAAAATTCAATATTATCCATTTCATATAACTTTATATAATGTAATAAATAATAGAAAATATTCAATATATAAAGAAGAATTAAAAGAGTTAGAATTTAAAAAGTATTTAAAGGAAATTATTAAATATAAAAATATTAAATATACACAAAAAATTTTAAAAATTTCAGAAAATAAACGAAAAATAAGTATAAAAAAAGATAAAAGAAAAGATAGAAAAATAAGTGAAAGAAAAGATAAAAAAATAAGTGAAAGAAAAGATAAAAAAATAAGTGAAAGAAAAGATAAAAAAGTAGACAAACGAAAAGACAAAAAAAAAGACAAAAGAAAATACAAAAAACCAAAAAAGAATAAAAGAATTAAAAGAAATATGCAACATAAATATAAATTTAAATTAAAAAGAAAAATAAAAGTATATAAATATAGAAAGAGAAATAAGAAATAAATTTCAATTTTATGTTTAAAAAAAATGACCTATTAATAATTATTTTTATTTAAGAATATTATATATAAATATAATAAATAAACAATATTAAACAATATTAAACAATATTAAACAATATTTAAATATGTCAAATTCCAAGATATTTAGTGAATACAATAAATTAACGTATAATAATAAAAGTATTTCTTTTATAATTTCTAATATTGATAATTCAATTGTAAATTCTTTACGAAGAGCTATTTTAGCTGATATAGAGAATATAGCATTTGAATTTGAAGAAAAGGAGGATTTTAATATTCATATAAAAGAAAATACATCACCATTACATAATGAAATTATTAAACAAAGATTAGCATTAATTCCATTACATTTAAATGAAGATGAAATTGCAAAATATAAAAAATTCAATTATAAATATGTCATAAATGTTGAAAATAAATCTTATGATATGATAAAAGTAACAAGTGGAGATATAAAAATTTTAGATAAAGATGGTAAGGAAGTATCTAAAGATTTTCGTGAGCGTGTATTTCCAAAAGATCCAATAACAAATGATTATATTGTTTTAACAAAATTAAAACCAAATATATTTAATACAAATAAGGGAAGTAAATTTCATTTAGAAAGTCATGCTACACGTGGAACTCCTAAAAAATTTGCTGGTTATTCATTAGTAAGTAAAGTTTCATTTATGAATGTTATTGATGAAGATGTTGCTAAAAAAGCTTTTGATGAAAAATATCAAGATTTATCAAAGGAAGAAAAGGAAAAAAAATGGAAATCTTTTGAAGTATTAGATAAACAACGTTATTATAAAAAGAATGAATATGGAGAAGCAAATGAATTTCAATTTATGGTAGATTCAGAAAGTGGTTTAACTTCTTCTGCGATTGTATTTAAAGGTTTTATGGTATTAATAAGAAAAATTATAAATTTAAAAGATAATATAGCAGATAATAATTACAAAGAAGTGAAAATAATTCATGAAATGAATAATATATATAAGTTAGTAGTTCATAATGAAACAGATACAGTAATGAATTTAGTTAAATGTATGATTTATAATAAATATATTAGAAATGGTAATAAACAAGAAATAAAATTTGTTGGATATTATCAACCACATCCATTAGAAAAATTAATGATAATGAAGATAGATTTTGCTGACCATGTTACGGAAGTTCAAGAATTTTTAGTAAAAATTTTGAATGACATAAAAAATGAATTAGTAGGATATTGTAATGAATGGATTAATTTTTCAGGATATGAAAAGGAAAATAATTTAGAATTATCAAATTTTAAAAAAGGTATTTATAATATACAAGAGTTTGAACAAGATGATGTTGTTGAAACATATGAAGAAAAACAATCAAATAATAACAATGAAAAAAATGAAAACTCACAAAATAACAATAATGAAAAATCACAAGATAATACTAAAAATAATGAAAAACCAAATGAAAAAGAAGATGAAGAAGATGATGAAGAAGATGATATATCACTTGGAGATTTAGAAAAAGAGGTAGAAGATGAGGAAGATAAAAAAGAAGATAAAGAAGAACAAGATGACGATGATGATATATCATTAGGTGATTTAGAAAGAGAAGTAGAAGAAGAAAATGAGGATGATGATACTGATAAAGAAGAGGATGAAGAACAAAAAGGAGGTAAATTAAATAATGAACATATTCGTTTAGTTGAAGAGGAATTAATTAGAGCAAAGTATTATTATAAACTTAAGGAAGAATTTGAAAAAATGTTTGAAGATAAATCTGGTTTAGGTTTTAGATATAACAAGAGAGAAGATTTACATAAAAACAAATTGCGTCAAATTTTAAATATGTATATGTTAATTCCTTTTACATTTAAAAAAAATAAAGTAAAAGATGAAGACCCACTTTTCATTACTGAAGAAATTAATGAATTAGAGGAACAATTATATCAAGATTTACAATATTATAACAATGATAATTATTTACGTAAAAAATTCACTAAAGATGAATTAAAAAAATATAGTATAATGATAAGTAAAAAATATTTAGATATGATGAAAACATTTAGTCAAAAAGTGAAGGATGATATTAAAAAAATAGATATAATTTCTAATTTTAACAATGATATTCAAATTGAACGTGATATTGATGATAAAGGTACAGTTCGTTTAACATATCATACAAAATTATCATCATTAAATGGAATTATTGATGATTATATAATGATAAATAATAAGAAAATCATTTTAGATTATTATGGATATAAGGAATATGCTACACAAGAATATTTATCTAATCCAAAGAATCGTGTCTATTTATTTGCTTCTTACTTTAGATATAAATATATTTATATTGATAATCAAAGTTTAGCATATGATTATGAAGAAAATGAAATGAGTAAAAAATTTAAGAAAAATGAAATAACGGAATGTTTTTCAACTCCTTTTAATAGATATTATGATCATTTCTGTTCTGTTTTCCCGGATTTGGATTCCCATTTTGGAAGTTTAGGAAATTATTTTGAACGAATGAAAGAAGCAAGTAAAGATAAATTTATATTTCCTACACAACGTTTAACAATTAATCCCCCATTTATTTTAAATTTAATGAATTTAGCACTTGAATTGGCTTTATTAATATTTAAGAAAAAGAAGAATGAATACATTATGTCCTTTATCTTACCAGATTGGGATAAACCAAGTCAGCCATTTGATGGTGTTAAACTAGTAACAGAATGGGCTACTAAAAATAAAACTAAAGTAATTTTTGATAAAAAGGTGGTAAAACGTGAAGATACTAAATTTAAGAATTATTTTGTTGGTAAAATAATTCAACCATGTGATATATTATTTATGAAATTAGAGAAGAAATAATGAAATAAATAATAAAGAAATAAATAATAAAATAGAAATAAAAAATATTTTTTTTATTTAAATTTATAATATTATAAATAAGTAATATATAACAATAAATAAATATAATAAGAAAAAATGGATTTTTTGAATAATCTTAATAATATTTTTGGAGGAAATAAGGAAAACAATAAAAACAATAAAAATAATGAAAACAATAAAAACAATAAAAACAATGAAAACAATGAAAACAATGAAAACAATGAAAACAATGGAAACAATATAGAACAAGAAAATAATATTAAATCAGATATTGAAACAGAAGATGAAACTGAATATGAAGATGAAACTGAATATGAAGATGAAACTGAAATAAATGATGATAATGAAAAAAAAGAAGATAATGAAAAAAAAGAAGATAAGACATTAAATATCATAGAAATAAAAAAAAAAAATCTAAATAATAAGATAATAAATAATAATGAAGAACCAGAACCAGAAGTTCAAGAAATATCTAAAAATGACGAGAATAATAATGTTGAAGTAGTAAATCCTAATCAATTGAGTATTGAAACAAATTCTAATTCAAATATTAATAACAATGATATAATTGACTTAGGAAATGCTAAAATAGAAGAAATAAATGATAAAGATAAAATTGAATTTTTAGATATGATAAATAATAATCAAGAAGTATATTATTCGGAGGAACAAGTAACTAATTATATTTATAATTTATTATATAGTTCATCTTCTAATGATGAATATAAAAATTTCAGAGCAAAAAAAATAACAGATTTATATAATCAGGAAGTATATGAGAAATCACAAAAACTTAACTTCAATTGTTTAACACCTTTAATTAATATTAAATTTTCAAATTTAAATCAAAAAATATCTGTATTAAAGGATTATGATAAAGATGTTAAAGAAAGTAAAAAATCTGATTATCAACAAGATTACAAATTTTTAGTTAAATATTTAACTTCATTTAAAACATTATCTACACATAATAAGATATTAATAAAAGTAGATGAAGATAAAGAAGTATATGGATTAGTAAATAATGATGAAAGTGATGAAATTGTTAGTTCAAATGATATAATTGAAAGTTCATTAAAAAATAATTTTAATGATAATAATATATATAGATTACGTGCTTTAGGACAAATAATAAATACTTTAGAAAACAGCGAATTTGAAAATTATTATGATGGTACATATATTAATTTAATAGGTTTTTATTATAGAATTACAAATAATCCTAAATATGAGATATTTAATATAAATAAATATATAAGTGATTTATATAATTTAAAAGAAAAAGATAATGTATTAATATATTTAAATGATAAATTTGTTAATAAAAACAAGGATTTAATAACAGAAGTTAAAGGTAAAATTATAAATGTAGATAAAATAAAGCAAAAAATAAAGATAACTTTAAATGAAAAAATAACATCTTATTATGATAAAAATATTGTATTTGAAGAATTAGATTATGATATGGTAAAAATCTATAAAAATGATTATTTTATATATAATGAAACAGAGGAAGATAATTATGAATATATATACAAGAAAAAGGATTTAAAGGATAAAAATATTTTATTTATATTTGACAATAAATTTAATGTAAAAAATAATAAGAATTTTTATATAAATAATATAAAGAATTTTATTTTACCAAAGATAAATGAATTATTATATATATATGAAGATGTACTTAAAGAAAATCCAACAAGTGAATTAATAGAATATTTATTAAAAATTTATAAGTATGATTTTGAGACAATTTTCCATGAAAATAATAGTTATAAATTATATCAAAAATTTATAAATGATATATTGTTAGAAGAAAATATAAAAGGTGGTAAAAAAAATAATAATAATAATAATGAAAAACAAGAAACTAAAACTCCTGAAAATAGTGATGATATATCAGATAAAAGTACATTTGGTAAATATAAATTATTATTAGAATCTTTAAAAGAAATGATTGAAAATCAAAAAAGTGAAAAATTTGCAGATAAAGTAAGTTATTATGAAAAGGAGTTAGAAAAGGCAAAAGATATTGATTATGAATTAGATGTAAGTAAATTAGAAAAAGATGGACAAGTAATTCATTATAAAACTGATATTGATTTAATGTTAGATGATAAATTGTATAATAATAATTTAGAAAATGGTAAATTACAATATATAAAATATGCTATAGTTGATAATATAACAAATTATAAAAATGAAAAATTTATAGATTATTTCAGGAAATTAAAAGAAAAACAATTAGGTGGTCAAAAATCAAAAGATAAAAATAATAAAAATAATAACAATAATAACAATAATAACAATGATAACAATAATAACAATAATAACAATAATAACAATAATAACAATAATAACAATAATAACAATAATAACAATAATAACAATAATAACAATAATGAATTAAATACGAATGATATAAATGTTGATATATCTAATTCACAAAATAAACAAGTTAATAATAATGATATATCTATATTTAAAAACTATAAGTCAACATTAGAAAAATATTTAGAAAAAGATTATTTAATAGATAGAATTGAAGGTCATTTACCAAAAAATGAATGGTTAAATATGGGTGCTGGAAATGATTATTTCAAGAATCGTATGAGTGAGAATAAGGATTTAGCACCATCGGTATTTATAAGATATAATAATAAATGGATATATATTGGATACTTAAATAGTAATGGAAATATAAATATGTTAGATTTATATAAAACTGTATTATGCAGCTATAATAATTTATGGGAATTAAGTGTAACTGAAATAAATAATATAAGAGAATTATTAAATGTATATAATGAACAAGAAAATATGAAATATTTGCGTGATTTTTATAAAAGTCATTTAAATATTGACGAAGTATTAGATATAATTAAAGTTAATATTGAAAATATAAGTGTAAATATAGAGTTATTAAATAATAAACATGATTTATTAACAAATAAAAAGATGAATGAAATAATTAGATTTCACATAAATGTGGAAAGAATTTATGAAAATGTTGAAGGTGATTTAGATGATGATGGTGAATTATTTTGGAATGATATGGATGCTATAGACCAATATGGTGGTGAATTAAGAGTAGATAATACGAATATAGTAGAACAATATATGGAAAAGAATGAATTTTATAATATAATTAATAGTTATTTAAATAATTTAAATATTACTTTTCATATTAATGATATTAAATTAATGAAAGAATATATAGAAGGTTTATTAAATATAATGCGTAAAAAAGAAATTATGATGTTAATTAAGAAATATTCAGTTAAGTTAGAAGGAAAAGAAAAAGTATCAGTATCTAAATTAATAAAAAAAATCCAAGACAATAAATTATTTATTTTAAATGATAAATTATTAGATGAGTTATTTTCATTTAAATTTATGAAATCAAATGAAGTATATTCAAATAAGAAAATGTTTAAAGGATATAATAATTTTCATTTAACCTTAATGTTTATATCTTTTACAATTATTTTAATAAGATTAAATAAAGAAGATATTGAGAATGTAATGCCAAGTTTAGGAAACTTAAATAGAATTAATTATAAACAAAATGAAACATTAAATACTGAATATAAATATGTGAAAGTCAATTTATATAATAAATTAAAACTTCAATTAACTAATGTTATAAGAGATTATAATAAAGATAGTAAAGAAGTTAAAAGTATGGATAAAAATATTGATTTATATTATAAAAAGATATTAGATGATATTCCCATTTTTTTCAATCAAATAAAGAAAATAGAACAACAATTAGAAAATAAAGATGAATTTAGTAATTCATTAATAGTTTCAAATAATTGGAATGAGATGCGACCAGTAGTAAAAATTACTAATAAGAATTCTAAAATAGAAAAATATTTAGGAGAAATTTATAGTTATTTAAAAGACCATACTCAAAAAACCAATGCAATAAATATATTGGGAAATAATTTATTAGCAAGTACTTTGACTGATATTAAATCAGATTATAATTATTATAAGAATTTAGGTATAACATATGATAAGACAAATACAAAATATGTTGAATTTGAAACTAAAATATCTATTGAAACAAGAAAACAAAATCAAAAAAATTTATCTTTACCATATAAGGAAAATATAAGTAAAGAATTTTTAGATTTTAATAGTATTGTTTCAAGTAAGAAAAATAATATATTAAATAATAAGATATTAGAGGAATCTGAAATTAGAAATAAAAATATAATAATAGAGAATATAGAAAGTATTTTATCCTCATCATATATAAGTAATGATAAAGTATTATTTGATTTTTATAATAAATTGAGTGACAGTATTATAAATAATAAAAAAATAGAGAATAAAGAAATAGATAAAATATATGATATATTTAAGAATAATTTAAATAAAATTTATAAATATTTAGATGGTGAATTTGATGAATTAGAAGAATTATTCTTAAATTTTAAGGATTATAATAATAAATCTTTATTAATGAATCAATCATATATAAATAATAATTCAAAGAATGATAAAATACAAATGGATGGACTTTTATATGATTATAAGAATATATTAAATAAGATTATTAATTATGATTTAAAGGTAATAATTGGAAGAATAATTAATGAATATAATAGTGATATAAGACTTAAGATTGAGAAAAATCAAAAAGGAAAAATCAACAAATGGGCTCAAACTGAAGAGGATTTATTGAGTAAAATTTATAAAATAAAATTAAATCATAATGAAATTTTATCAAATTATAATTTACAAATAAATGAACTTGATAAAAAGAAGAAACTAAAAGATGAAATTTTAGCATATTTGAAAACAATTAATATGAATAATTTAATAATGATTTATAATAATGATTCACCATTATTTAAAGTAGAAGATAATATAACAATTTTATTATATATATTAAGTAATATATTAGTTCATATTATAAATATAATAGATAATATTTTTAGTAAAAGTAATAACAGTGATAGAATAATTAAGATAATATTAAATGATATATTTTATAATTTAAAAATAATATTTGATAAGTTAATATTAATGAATGATTATGATAATGATAATTATAAAAATAAGAATGATAAGATAGAGAAATTAATGCGTAAATTAAAGGAAAAAGCAAGAGATGAATTAATTGCTCGTAGAATGAAAGAAAAAGAACAAGATGGTGAAGAATTAGAATTAAATATAGATAGTTCATTAGATAATGCAATTGATGGATTGGCAAATGAATATGCTGAAGCTGGAGATAAAATTGAAGAACATTTTGATATGGGAGATGGAGGAGGTGGAGGTGATGATGGTAATGACTTTTATAATGAGGATGCTCGTGAAGCATAGACACCTTTTTAGAAAAGGTGTAAGCCAAAACTTTAAGTTTAAATTTGATATACTCATCATTTTTATAAATTTTTTTAGTTAATATTATATATAACTTTATTTTTTCAATTAATGTTTATAAAAAATGCCTTAAATAAAATAAATAAAATATAAGGATAATTAAATATATAAATAAAAGCATATAAAATAATATAATATTAATATCAATATTAATATAAATAATGACTTGTGCTGTTAAAGATATACAATTAAAAATTAATACACAACAAGATGTATTATTAATAGATTTATCATATTACATATTTTATCGTTATCATGCATTTGTAAATTGGTATCAACTAGCTAAGGAAATTAAATTAACAAATGATAATGTTGAAGAAGAATTTACAAAACCTGAAACAATAGAACATTTTAAAAAATTATGTTTAAATAAAATAGAAGAATTAAGAGGAAAGAAAAAGGATAAAATAACTGACAATTATAATATATATTTATTAAAAGATTGTAAAAGAAGTGAAATATGGAGAAATGATATAGTAAATAATTATAAAGAAGGTAGAACCCAAAAGTTGTTTGTTAAAACTTTATTTGCGGAAGGTATAAATGAAGTTTTAACTAATAGTGGATATCAAGTAATTTCTCAATCAACATTAGAAGCTGACGATTTGGCATATATATCAGTGAAAAATTTAAAAGAAAATAAAATTTTAAATTTTAATAAAAATATAAAAATAATTACAGATGATAGTGATTATATACAATTATTAAATTTTGATAAGATACAATTAATTAATTTAAAAAAAAAGGATTTAAGTGAGAGATTAAAAGATAAAACTCCACAACAATTTTTAATATATAAAATAATAGTTGGGGATAAATCTGATAATATAGAAGGAATTTTTGAGGGTTTAAGTAAAACACAAATTATTTCTGCACAATTAAAAAATGAATTAAAAAATATAAAATCCCGAGCAAAATTTATTGATGAAATTTCAACAAATCAACAATTATTTGAAAACAAAATAAAAAATAATAAAGAAACACATATATATGAAAGGTATATACATAATAAAAAATTAATAGATTTTACAGAAATTCCCAAAAAATTTCATAATATTGTTAAATATGAAAAAATTAACTAATTTTTACAATTAATCAATTTGTTTTAATACATTTGTTTTATTTATATCATTAATTTTATCTAATTCTTTTAGTGAATCATTAAGTTGTTCTATTACTTTCATTTCTTCAATAGTAACAGAAGTGCTATAATCACGAACAGAAACTAACCAAAATGATAGTATAGCAACAACTAATGAAATAACACCTAAATGAAAAATGGTTTCTCCTTTTTCAGAATTAACTCCAAATTTCTTTAAATCCCCATTTTCTTTAAATATAAAAGATGGTTGAATGGCATATATTAATCCCATAATAATAATAAATATAAATATTGAATTTATAATTCTTGATACATTCATCTTTATTAGTTAAATAAATTCAAATTTAAATTCAAATTCTTTATTATATAAATAATAATAAAATATTAAATATAAATAATATTACTTATATTTAATATATTTTTTTTATAAAAATAATTACATATAATTATTTATTTTATTATTTCATTAATACATTATCTAACATATCAGAAATAATACGTAATTGGTCTTTAGAATAAAGTTTTTCTCCACTATTACCTCCATTATAATGTTTCTTTTTATGATGTTCTTTGTCTCTATGTCTATGTTGTTTATCAGATTTATTTTTATATTTATTAAACATATTAGATATATGTTTTGTATCAGCATGTAATCTAATGGTTTTAATTTCATGTTGATTTTGACTTCCTTTTTGTTTATTGTCACTGTCATCTTCTTCATCACTTTCATCTTTATCACTTTCATCTTTATCACTTTCATCTTTATCACTTTCATCTTTATCACTTTCATCTTTATC